>Ga0209536_100005611_pt1 | contig 19446 bp, 20 predicted proteins | sample DeeMarSeWOR28_12_FD_187461 | JGI IMG/M metagenome (GOLD analysis project Ga0209536, IMG submission 187461) | Marine sediment microbial communities from White Oak River estuary, North Carolina - WOR-2-8_12 (SPAdes) (version 2) | ecosystem: Environmental > Aquatic > Marine > Intertidal zone >...
AAGTCCTTGCCCAGATACTTCTTTATGGTTTTCGCCTTGGCCGGCGATTCGACGATAACGAGATTCTTGCTCATAGCACCAATAGCTAAAAAGCCGCACAAGTGTGCGGCCTTCTCAGTGTAATTTCGAAGCCAGAGTTAATGCAGATAGCCGCCTGGAAGGCTTTCGAAAACGAGGTCTTCCATCCATGCGTAGGCTGCTTCGGCCCCGGGCTGATTAAACAATACCATCAGGATCACCCATTTCAGCTGGCTGATGTCGAAATCTTCGGTTTCAAGCGCCATGGCGCGCTCTATGACACGTTCACGGGCATCGGGTTGCAGGATACCCATTTGTTCCAGAAACAGCAGAAATCCGCGACTTTCGGTGTCAAGACGTTCACACTCACGTTCTGAGAAGATCCTGATTGCGTTTTCCGTCTGGGGCGCCTGCACGGGGTGCGGTTGTACTGCCAGGCCTTCGAGCCACTCGAACGCCTGGCTGATTTCCGAGGCTGGAAACCCGGCCTCAACCAGTTCAACGTGCAGCGATTCACGATCGGGGCTCATTTCCAGCTCTTCGTCCATGTAGTAGTTTTCGAACAAATACATGAGAACGTCAAACATGTTTTCTTTCATATCATGCCCCTAATCTAGCACGGCTGTAGCGTCCGCCCGCACCGGACACCAAGTGCCCATCCAGCTCGAGCACCAGCAGCATGGAGGAAACCTCCTCTGGCGTCAATCCGCTGCGCTCCACCAGCTGGTCCACAGAAACCGACTCATACTCTATAAATTCAAGGAGTTGTATGTATTCTGCCGGAAGCTCACCGGCTTTCGGCGGTTGCCCGGAAGTCACCGTTGTGGCGACTCGGCCGCCATCTAGCACCAGCAGCGCATTAATCTGGCTGGCCAGTTCTTCGAGGATGTCATCGCATGTTTCTACCAGTTTGGCGCCTTCCCGGATAAGGGCGTGGCAACCGCGGGCCAGGGGATTGTGGATGGAGCCAGGGATGGCAAAAACTTCGCGTCCCTGCTCAAGGGCCGAGCGGGCGGTGATAAGCGAGCCGGATCGCAGCGCGGCCTCTACAACCAGGGTGCCAAGGCTGAGGCCGCTGATGAGTCGGTTGCGACGCGGAAAGTTTGCCGATTGTGGCGCGGTTCCGGGCGGAAATTCAGTTACCAGGGCACCGTTTTCCGCGATCTGGTGAGCAAGATTCCGGTGGCGGGCCGGATAAACCCGATCGAGGCCGGTACCAGTTACTGCCAGCGTTGCGCCACCTGCCTCGATTGCGCCTCGATGAGCCGCGCCGTCGATCCCAGTAGCCAGCCCGCTGGTTATCGTCAGGCCGAACGATGCCAGCTGTGCGGCGAATTCACCGGCCAGGGCCTGGCCATTATGAGTGGGATTTCGGCTGCCTACGATCGCAAGCTGCGGTTGCACAAGATAATCAGTATCGCCGCGCACGAACAACAGAGCCGGGGGGTCGGCAATCTGCTTCAGAAGAGGCGGATAGGCGGCATCCTGGAAGGGCACAACATGGTTACCGGGCTGTGAAAGCCACTCCATGTCGCGATCAACGGCCTTCCAGTCGGGTTGGCGAAGATAGTCGATGCTGGCAGGTGCGATGCCGGCCGCTCGTAACCTTTCTGCCGGGGCACGGAATATTTCCTCCGGCGTACCGTAGCTGGCAAGCAGCTTGTGGAAACGCTGTGTGCCGATTTGCGGCGTGCGGTGCAACGCTAGCCAGTAACGCAAGCCCTGCTGGTCGGCAGCCAGGTGTGATGAATTTTCTGCGTCTGGCCTCATCCTTGAGAGCCCTCACGTAAGAAGCCGGTGGCTTGGGTGCATGGCGCATACCATGCACTAAGCCACCGGCTTTTACCAGTGATGGCGCTGCAGGCTAAGGTTTGCTGATCTTGTCACCAACGTGCAGGGCGCTGGTCGCCTTCATGACCAGTCCGAAACTGACCTTGTCGAAGGTCCGGAACACCATCAGCACGCCAGCGCGTTCGTCGGGCAGCCGCACCGTGGCATTGCGCTCATCGCTTACCTGGTCCGGGATCACGGCCCCAGCCTGGCTGACGGCGAATACCGTGCCCACATCTACGCCCTCGCGCTTGCCGCGGTTGATAACCACGATCTGGTATTGTCCTATCTGGCTGACACCGTCCACCACCGAGATAATTCGGCCTTCGATGTCGCTGGCCGGCGCATGCGGGGTGAAGTAGGCATGCACGTCCTCGTGGGTCATCGGCATGACGCGATCGCCGATGTTGATCTCACGGTTGGTGCGGGTGAGTTTCACGGTAGACGGATCGCCGAACTTTTGCGCATCACCGTCTCCCAAGTAAAGTGCTTCATAGCCAAGTATCTCACCGCTGTCCGGATCGACATAGGCATCACCTGGCCGAAACACCTGGTAGCGTGAGCCCTGGCTGGCGTCGATGCCACGCACATAAGCCCGGTCTCCGGCGCCTACGATTAGGTGTTCGTCTGCACTCGAAACAACGTATGCAGCGTCCTTCAATGTATCCTTGTCGACCACCAGAGGCTGGGTCAGAAACTGCTGGATGGCGTCGACAGGGATCGTCGGTATCGCCTTGTCGAGGCGCTCCGAGCGCACTTGCGGTGAAAGTCTGAACGTTCCTTTGCCGCGCTGGACTCTCAGCTGTGGTTTGCCGTCCACGTAGACCAGGCTGATGATGTCGCCTGGGTAAATCAAATGCGGATTTTCAATCTGGGGGTTGACGTACCAGATCTCCGGCCACAGCCAGGGGCTGTCCAGGAATTGCTCCGATATGTCCCAGAGGGTGTCTCCTTTCACCACTACATGGCGGTCGGGATGTCCTTCCTTGAGCACCACTTGATCGGCGAATGCCGCGGTGGCGAGAAGGGCCAGAGTCAGAGCCAGCGATTTGAATATCGGCATACAGGCTTCCCTTTGTTCCGTTCTTGTATGTTTCGCGCCCCGGCACGACGCCGACGCAGTAATCCGATGATATATAACGGCAGTCCGGTGACGGAGTGTAGCGAAATTTCTAATCACTACAAACTAGCAGGAATTCAGCAAACAGCCTTGCGATCATTATGTTAGAGTATATGACCAGTACCAGGACGCAAATCGTGACCGACATCACATGGCAACGCTCGAGATACTCCATTTTCCCGATCCTCGCCTGAGAACCAAGGCGAAGTCCGTCGCCACGGTCGACGGCCACCTGCGCCGTCTGGTGGACGACATGCTGGAGACCATGTACGCCGCCCCCGGCATCGGACTGGCGGCCACTCAGGTGAATGTGCACAAACGGGTAGTGGTCATCGACCTTTCCAAGGAGCAGAATCAGCCACTGGTGCTGATCAATCCGGAACTTATTGAGAAACAAGGTGTTGAGGAAATGGAGGAGGGTTGCCTTTCGGTCCCGGGGGTCTATGAGCGCGTGGAACGTGCCGATCGAATAACGGTGCGCGCGCTGGGGCGAGACGGCCAGGCGTTTGAGCTTGAAGCCGACGGATTGCTGGCGGTCTGCATCCAGCACGAGATCGATCACCTCAACGGCAAGCTGTTTGTGGACTACCTGTCCCAGCTGAAACGGCAGCGGATCCGCAAGAAGCTCGAAAAGCTACGTCGCCACGGCGATGTTGAGACGTCGCCAGAGCGTCACGGCGAAACCGTTATCTGATACCGACGCGACGGACATATGCGCGTCGTATTCGCGGGAACCCCGGATTTTTCGGTACCAGTGCTCAAGGTGCTTGTGGGCAGTCGGCACACTGTTGTCGGCGTGTATACGCAACCCGACCGGCCGGCCGGAAGAGGCCGGCGGTTGACGCCGAGCCCGGTCAAGAAAGTTGCCCTCGAACACGGGCTTGCGGTGCTCCAGCCTGTGAGTCTCCGACCGCCTGATGCTCAGCGTGAGCTCGCGAGCCTCCATCCGGACTTGATGGTCGTGGTTGCATACGGCTTGATTCTGCCCGCCGTGGTCCTGGAGATCCCGCGCCTGGGCTGTGTCAACCTGCACGCATCAATCTTGCCGCGCTGGCGTGGAGCGGCGCCGATTCAGCGGGCCATTCTGGCTGGCGACACGGAAACCGGTGTCTGTCTAATGCAGATGGAGGCGGGTCTAGATACCGGCCCGGTGCTCGCAGAGGTACGCACCCCCATCAGGAATGACGAAACCGGTGGATCCCTGCACGATCGCCTAAGTCACCTGGCGGCCGAGCTGCTGGCGAAGCATCTAGACGATCTCGAAACCCAGCGTTTGACGCCCGTCGTCCAGGACGACTCGATGGCCAGTTACGCCGACAAGCTGGCTAAAGGTGAAGCGCTCATCGACTGGCGCAAGGATGCGGTTCAGCTGGAGCGCCAGGTGCGAGCCTTCAACCCCTGGCCGGTTGCACAGACCGAATTCCGCGGCGAAGTGCTGCGTGTCTGGGAGGCAACTGCCATCGCCGCTGCGGGCACAACCATGACACCGGGGGCCGTGGTTAGCGCAGGAAGACAGGGCATCGATGTGGCCTGCGGACAGGGCTGTCTGCGCCTCCTCAAGATTCAGCTCCCGGGCGGCAGACCGCTCGCTGCCGCCGACTTCCTGAACGCGCGCCAGGTGGACGGCGTGGTGCTCGGCTGAGTGTGTGAGCCGCCCGCAGTTCGTCCGTCCGCCCAGATCGCCGCGTGACGACAGCAACCAGTTCTGCGGCCCAGCCACGTGGCATCGCGGCATCGGTAGTGCGTCGCGTTGCCGACTGTGGTGAATCGCTCAGTGGGTTGCTGCCCCGGGAGCTGCAGGCCATCGAGGATCCACGCGAGCGTGCACTTGCCCAGGAGCTGAGTTTTGGCACGCTGCGCTGGTACTTCCTGCTCGAGGCGGTCCTCGGAAAACTGCTCAAGCAGGGGTTGAGAAACAAGGATCGCGATATCCATTCCTTGCTTCTGGTAGGGCTATACCAGCTGCTGATTCTCCGGACGAGCCCGCACGCCGCGGTGAATGAAACCGTTGAGGCCGTGCGCTGCTCGGGCAAGCGCTGGGCAGTGAGTCTGGTCAACGGCGTGCTGCGCAGCGCGCAGCGCCGCGCGGCCGAACTGCTTGCTTCAGCCGCGCGCGAGCCGGTGGCCCGTTGGTCGCATCCAGACTGGTGGATTGCGCAACTGAGACGGGATTGGCCGCAGCACTGGCAACAGATTCTGGAAGCGGACAACCAGCGCCCGCCCATGGTCCTGAGAGTGAACAGGTTGCGCTCAGATTGCCCGGGCTACCTGGAACAGCTGCAACGTGCGGGGATTGTCGCCCGCCCGCTGCCCGGCGCGGAGACGGCCGTGTTGCTCGACCAGCCGGTCAGCGTGGATAGACTCCCCGGTTTCCGTGCTGGACTGGTATCGGTTCAGGACGCTGCCGCGCAGCTCGCCGCAGCGCAATTGCAGTTGGCAGCCGGGCAGCGTGTGCTGGACGCCTGCGCTGCCCCCGGCGGTAAAACCGGGCACATTCTTGAGCTGGTGCCAGAACTTGAAGCACTGGTTGCCATTGATAGCGACAGCCGACGCCTCGAGAAAATCCGTGATAACCTTGCACGGCTGCAGCTTGAAGCGAAGCTCATCGCGGCCGATGCGGGCGATCCGCAGCTCTGGTGGGACCGCAGACCCTTCGACCGCATATTGCTGGATGCGCCCTGTTCGGCAAGCGGCGTGGTAAGGCGCCACCCGGATATCAAGTTGCTGCGTCGCTGCGATGATTTGAATACCCTGCCACGGCAACAAGCGCGGCTGCTGGATGCTTTATGGCCCTTGCTGGCTCCAGGCGGTATCCTGTTATACGTCACCTGCTCGGTGTTCCGAGCTGAAAATAGTGAGGTGCTATGGGCATTTATGTCCCGGCACGCGGATGTTGAGGAGATACCCCTGGCGGTACAGTGGGGCATCGCACAGCCGGTGGGCCGACAGATTCTTCCCGGTGAGCAGGGAATGGACGGGTTCTACTTTGCGCGGTTGACCAAAGTATCAGCGACACACCAGTGATAGCGTACCTGACACAAAGCGCTGACCGTATCCGTGGCCACAGCACCCGCCGTGGCTATTTGCTGCTCGTCCTGGTTTCATTGTGTTTTCTCGCGCCCCCTACCCTGGCAAGCGATGCGCAAATTCGCAATGTGCGAACCTTGCTGTCAGACGGGGTTTATCGTCTGGGAGCGCGCATTGACTTCACTCTCAACGACACCTTGCAGCAGGCGCTGCAAAACGGTGTTCCACTGGTGCTGGAGTTGCGCATTGAAGTTATTCGTGAACGCGACTGGCTTTGGGCTGAGCGGGCGGCGCACTTGCGCCAGCGTTTCGGCCTGCAATTTCACGCTCTGACGCGGCGTTATCTGGTCGACAATTACAGCACCGACGTCCAGTACAGTTTCCTGGAACTGGAAGAGGCGCTGGATTACATTGGCAACATCTACGACCTGCCGCTGATCGACGCAAACCTTCTCAAGCCTCAGTACACCTACTGGGTCAGAATGCGTGCCGATCTGGACATCGAGTCATTGCCCACCCCAGTGCGCTTATGGGCTTACCTGGGCTCAGACTGGAGCCTGCAGAGCGACTGGCATCAATGGCCATTGCAACCGTAACGCGCTCCAGACTGGGCATTCTGCCCATGCTGGTCCTGTTCTGCATTTTGCTGGTATCGCTGTCGTTGATGAGCGATGCCACGCACAATTCGGAAAGGTTTGGGCAGCTCTATTCCTGGTTGTTACTGATCAATGCCATTGGTCTGGTTGTTCTGGTCGGGCTGATTGGAAGCAATCTTTACTGGCTGGTTTCGCAGTATCGCGCTCGCGCGCCCGGCGCCAAGCTGACTTCGCGGCTGGTTATCACCTTCGTTGTTCTGGCTGTGGTTCCGGTGGCCGTGGTGTATTACTTCTCCCTCCAGTTTCTTCAGCGCGGGATCGATTCCTGGTTCGATGTGCAGATAGAGCAGGCGCTGGACGATGCGCTCGAGTTGAGCCGCGGGTCGCTGGATGTGCGGCTTTCTGACCTCCTGAAGCTGACCGAGAAGATTGCTTCCGAACTCGCCGAAATGACACCCGCGCTGGTGCCCATCGGCCTGTACGACCTGCGCGTACGCAGCACCGCTGTGGAACTTGCGGTGTTCGGCATGGATGGCCGCATCGTTGCGTCCAGCAGTGTGGAAGGCACCAACATCGTTCCCCACAGACCACCCGACCAGGCCCTGTTGCCCCTGGAACAGGGGAGGTCTTACGTTGGCCTGGATCCGATCAGCGATGCTGGTCTGCACGTGCGCGCCGTGGTGCCGGTGAGCAGCTCCAAGCCCGGTGCTGAACCTCTGACATTACAGGCGCTTTTCGAAGTGCCGGAGCGTCTGAGTACGCTGGCGGAGAATGTCGAGAACCAGATTGTCCGCTACAAGAAACTGGCCTATCTGCGCACCTTTCTCAAGTACAGCTATATGCTGACTTTGTCGATGGTGCTGGTGTTGAGCCTCTTGTCTGCGGTGTGGGCGGCGTTTTTCTCCGCCCGGCGCATGGTTGCGCCCATCGCCGTGCTGGCGGAAGGCACCCGCGCAGTGGCGGAGGGCGACTATAGTACCCGTCTACCGGTAACCAGCGAGGATGAGCTGGGTTTTCTGGTGCGCTCGTTCAATGATATGACGCGCCGCCTGTCCAAGGCGCGGGACCAGGCGCGGCGCAGTCAGCAGCGCGTAGAGGGGCAGCGCGCGTATCTGGAAACTGTGCTCGGCAGCCTGTCGTCCGGCGTGTTGAGCATCAGTGACACCGGTGAACTGCGTACCGTCAACGAGGCGGCTTGCCAGGTCGTTGGTATCGATCTCAGCGGCCAGCTTGGTTGCAGGCTGTCAGAAATATCGGCGCGGCACGAATTTCTCGAGCCGCTGCTGTCGCTGGTCGACGCGCGCCGCGCCGAGCAGCTTCTGGACTGGCAGGAACAGGTGCTTCTGTTTGACAGTGCCGGCCGCCGGGTATTGATGTGCCGCAGTGCCGCCCTGCCGGTCAGCGACGAGTCGTCTGGTGGCCAGGTTGTGGTATTCGATGATGTAACCGACCTGATTCGCGCGCAGCGGGACGCGGCCTGGGGCGAAGTGGCGCGGCGGCTGGCGCATGAAATCAAGAACCCGCTGACTCCGATTCAGCTGTCCGCCGAACGTCTGCGCCGCAAGTACCTCAAGACCATGCCCGGCGAGGAAGCCGAGATCATGGATCGTGCCACCCGCACCATCGTGCAACAGGTTGAGACGCTCAAGGAGATGGTGAATGCCTTCGGCGAGTATGCGCGAGCCCCTAAACTGCAGCTCGAGCGCGTCGACCTGTACGAGCTGCTGCGGGATACGGCTGCGCTGTATGAGGGCTCCACCCTGCGTATTGACCTGGATCTGGTGGAGCCGTCGCCGCTGCTGAACGGTGATGCGGGACGGTTGCGCCAGTTGCTCCACAACCTGTTCAAAAACGCCCTGGAAGCGGTACGTGACCGCGAGGATGGTCAACTGGTGATCCGCTCACGCTGGGTGCTCGAGGCGGGCGATCGTTTCATTGATCTGTCGTTCGCAGACAATGGCGGCGGTTTCTCGGACGAGGTTCTGGAGCGCCTGTTCGAGCCCTATGTCACTACCAAGACTCGGGGAACGGGCCTCGGTCTGGCGATCGTGAAGAAAATCGTCGAGGAGCACAACGGGCAGATTCGTGCGCAGAACACCGAACAACATCATGCCTGTATCGAGCTGCGATTCCACGCTGAAGCGCAGACCGGGTTAACGTGATGTCGACAGTTCTATAATGTATGGCGTATAAAGACCTTTCCGAGAACATAGAAACAGGAAGCACCATGTCCTCCGGCCACATCCTGGTGGTAGACGACGAACCGGACATTCGCAATCTGGTCAAGGAAATCCTGGAAGACGAAGGGTTTGAAGTCAGCGTTGCGGAGAGCGGGGAGGCGGCCCGCCACGCGCGCCGCGTGCGTCGTCCGGACCTCATATTGCTCGATATCTGGATGGATGATGTCGATGGCATCACCCTCCTGCGCGAATGGGCTGAAGGCGGCGGTTTGCCATGCCCGGTCATCATTATGTCCGGGCACGGCACCGTGGAGACGGCAGTTGAGGCGACCCGTCTCGGCGCCTACGACTTTATCGAAAAGCCGATTTCCCTCGCGAAACTGTTGCTGGTCGTCAACCGCGCGCTGGAAACCGAAAGGCTGCAGCAGGAGAATCTGGGCCTGAAGCGGCAGGTGCACCCGGTTTCCGAACCCGCCGGAAAGAGCAAGGTGATGCAGAATTTGCGCGAGCAGGCCCAGCGCATCGCGCAGCACAATACCTGGGTTCTCATCAGCGGAGAACCGGGCAGCGGCAAGGAAGTGGTTGCTCGCTACATTCACGTGCACAGCCCCTTGCGGGATCGGCCCTTCGTGGAAGTGGCGGTCGGCTCCATGTCACCGGAGCATTCAGCAGCCGAGCTGTTCGGTACGGAGGAAGGAGACCGCATCGTCTACGGGCGTCTCGAACAGGCCAATGGCGGAACTCTGCTGCTGGGCAATATTTCGGACATGGACCTGCAGACTCAGTCGCGCCTGCTGAGTGTATTCCAGTCGCACTCGTTCCTGCGGATGGGCGGGACCGAGCCGGTTCCGATTGACATCAGGGTTATCGCAACCACATCAGAGGAGCTCGAACAGGAGGTCCAAGAGGGCCGCTTCCGCGAGGATCTATATTACCACTTGAACGTCGTGCCGCTCAGCGTACCGCCGTTGCGGGAACACAGCTCGGATGTGCCCGAGTTGCTCAACTATTATGTAGACCGCTTTGTGATGCAAGAAAATCTACCGTACCGCGAATTTTCCATCGCAGCACAAAACCGGCTGCGTAATTACAGCTGGCCCGGTAACATTCGCGAGCTGAAAAACCTGGTTCAACGTCTGCTCATACTCGGACAGGGCCCAGTAATCGAGGTCGACGAAGTGGAGGCCGCACTGCGCCATCCGGAGCAGCCCAGCGTTGTGGAGGGCGCCAGCGCCAGCCTCCCGCTGGATCTGCCATTGCGCGAAGCCCGCGAGCAATTCGAAAAGGTGTATCTCGAGCATCAGCTGCAGGACGTCGGGGGCAGCGTAGGCAAGCTCGCCAAGCGGGTGGGTATGGAGCGGACTCACCTGTACCGCAAATTGCGCGCCCTGGGCATCGATTTCAAGAAAGGCGGCGACTAGCCCGGCACTGCCATGAAAATCATCATCCTCGGTGCAGGGCAGGTCGGGTCTTCGGTCGCGCAGAATCTCGCCCGCGAAGCCAATGATATTACTGTAGTCGACAGCCGCGCCGAGGTGTTGCGCGACCTGCAGGACCGCATTGACATCCGCACGGTGCTGGGCCCGGCATCGCACCCTGAAGTGCTGACTCGCGCCGGTGCCGAGGATGCCGACATGATTCTGGCGGTCACCAACAGCGATGAAACCAACATGATCGCCTGCCAGGTCGCCTATACGCTGTTTCACACCCCGATAAAGGTGGCACGCGTGCGTTCCCAGGAGTACCTGCGCTATCCGAAGCTGTTCAGCCAGGAAGCACTCCCCGTGGATGTTCTTATCAGCCCGGAGCAGCTGGTAACCGATTACATACAGCGCCTTATCGAACAGCCCGAGGCGCTCCAGGTGCTGGATTTCGCTGACGGGCGCGTCCAGCTGGTCGCTGTCAGGGCGGTGCGGGGCGGCCCGCTGGTCGGTCAGGAGCTGTCTGAGTTGCGCCAGCATATGCCGGGCGTCGAAGCGCGCGTGGCGGCCATATTCCGGCGCGGCAGCGCGATCCTGCCGGAAGGCCGCACGGTAATCGAAGGCAACGACGAGGTGTTTTTCATCGCGGCACGCAAGAACATCCGTGCAGTGACCAGCGAGCTGCGTAACCTCGACAAACCCGTCAAGCGGGTCATTATTGCCGGCGGTGGGAACATCGGGCTGCGACTGGCTGAATCCATCGAGGGCAAGTACCAGGTCAAGCTGATCGATTGTAACCCGGAGACCACGCGGCGTTTGTCGGAACTGCTCGGCAAGAGCATCGTGCTGCTGGGCGACGCCGCTGACGAAGAGCTGCTGCTGGAGGAGAACATCGAAAACACCGATGTGTTCTGTGCGCTCACCAACGACGAGGAGGCCAACATCCTGTCGGCCATGCTGGCCAAGCGGCTCGGAGCGCGCAAGGTCATGTCCCTGATCAACCGCCCGGCATATGTGGATCTGGTGCAAAGCGAAGCCATCGATATCGCGGTGTCGCCGCAGCAGGCCACCATTGGAAGTCTGCTTACCCATGTGCGGCGCGGTGACGTGGCGGCGGTCCATTCCCTGCGTCGCGGCGCGGCCGAGGCTATCGAGGCGGTGGCGCACGGGGACAACAAGACATCAAAAGTTGTCGGTAGGGCTGTCGAGGAGCTCAGGCTTCCACCCGGCACAACCATCGGCGCGATTGTCCGCGGCGAGGATGTCATTATCGCGCACCACGACACGGTGATCGAGAGCGAGGATCATGTCATCCTGTTCCTGGCCGACAAGCGCCACATTCCCGACGTTGAGCATCTTTTTCAGGTCGGAGTCACTTTTTTCTAAGCCGGTATGCGTTTCGGTTCCATTCAACGCATTCTGGGCCTGCTGCTGATGGCGTCGAGCACCACCATGCTGCCACCGCTGCTGCTGGGGTTGTGGTTCGGCGACGGCAGCGCAGGAGCCTTCTCCACCGCGCTGTTCAGCGTTCTGGTTGCCGGCGCCCTGTTCTGGCTGCCGGTCCGGGGCCAGCGCCGCGAGTTGCGGGTGCGGGACGGGTTCGTGGTGGTGGCGCTGTTCTGGACTGTGCTTGCAGTAGTGGGGGCGCTGCCATTTGCGCTTGCCGAGCAGCCGCACATGAGTTTCACCGACGCGATGTTCGAATCCATGTCTGGCCTCACGACCACCGGTGCAACGGTGATTACCGGCATTGATCATCTGCCGAAATCCATACAGTTCTATCGCCAGGAGCTGCAATGGCTGGGCGGCATGGGGATCATCGTGCTGGCAGTCGCCGTGCTGCCAATGCTGGGGATCGGTGGCATGCAGTTGTACCGTGCTGAAACGCCCGGGCCGATGAAGGACAACAAGCTGACTCCGCGCATCACCGAGACTGCAAAAGCGCTCTGGTATATCTATCTCGGCCTTACGGTAAGCTGTGCCGTGGCCTACTGGTCGGTGGGCATGGATGTGTTCGATGCCATTGCGCACAGTTTCTCGACTGTCGCGATAGGCGGCTTTTCGACCCACGATTTAAGCATCGGGTACTTCCAGAGTGAAGCGGTAGAAATGGTTGCAGTGGTCTTCATGCTGCTGGCCGGGGTCAATTTTTCGCTGCATTTTATCGCCTGGCGCTCGGTCAATCCGCTCACCTATTTTCGGGATGCCGAGTTTAAGACCTATTTCACGGTGCTGTCGGTTGCGGCCGCTGTGACCGTGGCGTACCTGTATCTCAGCGGCACCTTCGACGCGTTCAGCGACGCCCTGCACCACGGGGTTTTCCAGGCTGTGTCGATTGGTACCACCACCGGATTTACCACCGCCGCGTATTTTCACTGGCCCGGTTTCCTCCCCGTGATGCTGCTGTTTACCAGCTTTATCGGCGGCTGCGCCGGTTCCACGGGGGGAGGCATGAAAGTGATTCGCTTCCTGCTGCTGTTCAAACAGGGTATGCGGGAAATCACGCGACTGGTGCATCCCAATGCCCAGATTCCGGTGAAAATCGGTAACAAACCGATGCCCGAGCGGGTCATCGAGGCGGTGTGGGGGTTTTTTGCCATTTACGTGGTTTGCTTTACGGTAATGATGCTTGTGTTGCTGGCCACGGGTCTGGATCAGGTCACAGCCTTCTCCGCAGTGGCTGCCTGCCTCAATAACCTGGGCCCGGGTCTCGGCGACGTGGGGTTCCACTACGCCGATATTAATGTAACGGCAAAATGGGTGTTGTGCCTGGCCATGGTGCTCGGGCGCCTGGAGATCTTTACCCTGCTGGTGCTGTTGTCGCCAGCATTCTGGCGGCGCTGATGGGGGGTGTGCCCGACACCACAGGCCTGCCCGGGTGGGCGCAATGGTTTGCGCAGGATGGGGACGGAACCTGGTGGGTCTACGAAGTCGAGCCCTTGCAGTTCCACCGGGGCTGGTACGAAAACGAGATCGGGCGCCGCTTGCGGATCGCCGCTGACCAACCCAACCCCGACTGGACCGGCACGCTGAGGCAGATACGATGAGCATGATCGAGAACTTCGAAAAAATGCTGGCCGCTGGCCAGGACAGCGCACTGCTGAGATACAGCCTGGGCAGTGCCTACTACAAGGAAGGTCGGCTGGCTGCAGCCATCGAGCATCTCGCCGCGGCAGTCGATCAGGATCCCGGCTACTCGGCGGCCTGGAAGGCCTGCGGCAAAGCCCTGGCGGATGCCGCGCGCCTTGATGAGGCGGCGCACGCCTACCGGAAGGGCATAGCAGTGGCGGAAAAAAACGGTGATATACAGGCCGCCAAAGAAATGCGGGTGTTTCTGAAGCGGGTCGAAAAGACGAACTTGTCCGAAAAATAATCCTATGGCGGCGTCGAAAAAACTGCATGGGGCCGATTTTTTGCAGAAAGTGGTACGATATCACCACTATTGTGTTTTTTAAGGGATTGTAGGAAAAACTTTCTCAAACCTGATTAATCTGCCCTGTCTATTGCCATGAGCGGCTGCATTGCCGACAAGATGGACTTGAACAGCCCGGGATTGTGGTTTTCTTCCGCCTGCAACAGGTCTTTCATATGCTGGCGCTGGGTTGGCATGGAAAAGCAGGCAGGGCAGCTGTCCGGTATTACCGGTAAACCTGCGGCCCGTGCGAAATCGCGGGTCTGCCTTTCCCGCACATACACGAGCGGGCGAATCACCCGCAGATCACCCTCGCTGACGGTATAGTGCGCTTTCATGGTGTTGAGCTGGCCGCCATGAAACGCCGACATGAGGAAGCTTTCGGCCAGATCGTCCAGGTGCTGGGCGAGTGCCAATACGTTGTAGCCTTGCTTGCGCGCGGTGGCGTACATTACACCGCGTTTCATGCGCGCGCACCAGCTGCAGTAGGAGTTGCCGGAGATGTGCTCTCTGGCGCGCTCCAGAATCGGTTCCTCAACGTAGAAATAGGGTATGTCGAGTTGCTGCAGGAGCGGCTTCAGGATCGCGGGATCGAAGCCGTCGACCAGGGGATCGACGGTGATCGCGGCAAGTTCGAACCTGACCGGGGCATGCTGCTGTAGCTGGTGCAGAATGTACAGCAGCGAAAGCGAATCTTTGCCCCCGGACAAACCGAGCAGAACCCGGTCCTGGTCGCGGATCATGGCGTAGTCTGCGACCGCCCGCCCCACCGGGCGCATGAGTCGTTTGGGTAGTTTCGCCATCGGGCCCGTTCCTTGCTAGTCTTCGCTGATACAGCCCGAGAACTATACTGGTTCCGAGCATCGAATGGAGGCCTTGACATTGCAGGACGTCAAAACGATTTCACCCCAGGAAGCCTGGGAGATCATGCAGAAAGAGCCGCGCTCAGTCATGATCGACGTGCGCTCCGACATGGAGTTCCTGTTTGTCGGGCATCCCGTCGGTGCTATCCATATCCCCTGGATCGATTATCCGGACTGGAGACTGAATCCGGATTTTGTCACCGAAGTGCGCAAGCTGGTGCTGGGAGGGGTCTGCTATGAAAAGCCCAATTCGGGCGTCCCGATACTGCTGGTCTGCCGTAGTGGCAAACGTTCCCTCGAGGCGGGAAATCTTCTTGTCAAAGAAGGGTTTTGTGACGTCTACAACGTGGCCGAGGGCTTCGAGGGTGAACTGGACGAGAAGCATCACAGAAGTACCCAGGGCGGTTGGCGGTTCCACGGTTTGCCGTGGGAGCAGTGCTGAGCCGCTGATCCGCGTTGTCTGGCATTTGCTGCCAATAGTTTGACCCTGAAAAAATCCATTCTTATAATGATGTGCTGGGTGTCACCCCCTGCCGCTCTGTCCAGGGTGTCGTCGCGTCCCACCGAGCTGTGTCATCATCGGGGCGGCGGTACCATCATACCGCGGGGTATGGGTGTGTCCCTGACTCTCAGACACATCTCGGTTTTCACACAACTGACCGTCAGTAAATGGGTTGGAAGGAGCAAAGTATGTCGACTACCGCCGAAGGTATGAATGCAGCGCAGATGGACGAGTGGCTGAACAGCAAGCTGGACGAGTTGCTGCCCAACAAAATCAAGGAAATCGAAGAGGCCAGGACCCCGTCTATGGCGATAATCGCCACCAAGGGCACGCTGGACTGGGCCTATCCGCCTTTCATCCTGGCATCGACCGCGGCTGCGCTGGGCTGGGACACCTCCATTTTCTTCACCTTCTATGGGCTGCTGCTGCTGAAAAAGGAAATACCCTGCGAGGTCAGCCCGCTGGGTAACCCGGCCATGCCGATGAAGATGCCGTTCGGCCCCAAGTGGTTCCAGGACTTCAGCTGGCCGATGCCAAACCTGCTTATGGCGGGCGTGCCGGGTTTCGAAAAGGTCGCTACCGGCCTGATGAAAAAGACTTTCAAGAACAAGGGCGTGGCTACGGTCGAGGAATTGCGCGAGCTGTGTATTGAAGCCGAGGTGAAGATGTTCGCTTGCCAGATGACGGTGGACGTGTTCGGTTTCAGCCACAGCGAATTTATCGACGGCGTGGACTACGTGGGCGCCACTTACTTCCTGCCAATGGGCAAAGAAGCGGACGTTTGCCTGTTCATTTGAGGGCCGACCCCTGACGCGAAAAAGGCGTGCCTGGCACGCCTTTTTTTATGCCAGAATGCGCAGCATGCGAAGCCTGTACTCTGCCATCGAGCCCTATGTCCGGCATACCCTGGCGGTTGATCCGCCGCATCAGATCCATGTCCAGGAGTGTGGCAATCCCCGCGGCATTCCGGTGCTGTTCGTACACGGTGGTCCGGGGGGCGGCTGCCAAGCGTACCACCGGCAATATTTCGACCCGCAATGTTATCGCATCATCCTGTTCGACCAACGTGGCTGCGGCCGTTCAGTTCCCCATGCCCAACTGGACGCGAATACCACGCCGGCACTGCTCGCGGACATGGAACGGATTCGCGAACACCTGGGTGTCGAGCGCTGGCTCCTGTTCGGCGGATCCTGGGGTTCTACCCTCAGCCTGATTTACAGCGAAACCTTCCCGGAGCGCGTGCTTGGCCTGGTATTGCGGGGAATATTCCTGTGTCGGCGCGAGGACATTCACTGGTTCTATCAGGATGGTGCCTCGAAGCTGTTCCCGGACTACTGGCGGGACTTTATCGCTCCCATTACGCCGGCCCGCCGCGACGACATGGTCGGCGCCTATTACGACCTGCTGACCGGTGACGATGAGATAAAGCGCCTTGCTGCGGCACGCGCCTGGTCGGTCTGGGAGGGGCGCACCTCGACGCTGCGCAGCAATCCGGCTCTGGTCAAGCAGTTCGGTAATGCTCATTTCGCCCTCGGCATGGCGCGTATCGAATGTCATTACTTCGTCAATGACTGTTTTATCGAACCCAACCAGATTCTCGACCAGGCTGCGCGGCTGCGGCAGGTTCCAGGCGTTATTGTGCAGGGCCGCTATGATGTGGTCTGCCCCATGGCTCAGGCCTATGCCCTGCACCAGGCCTGGCCCCAATCCCGCATCGAAATTATTGGCGCGGCCGGCCACTCCGCCGGCGAACCCGGGATCGTCGACGCGCTGGTGCGTGCCACGGATACATTTGCGGCCGAACTGGCATGATCGGCCTGTTACAGCGTGTATGTCAGGCCTCAGTCGAGGTAGAAGGGCAGTGCGTCGGCGCCATCGCCGGCGGCTTGCTGGTGTTCGTGGGCGTCGAAAGGGGTGACGGTGCCGCGCATGCCGAGCGGTTGCTGGAGCGCCTTCTGGGCTACCGGGTCTTCGAGGACGACCAGGGGCGCATGAACCGCGCCCTGGTGGATGTGCAGGGGGGGCTGCTGCTCGTGCCTCAGTTTACGCTGGCCGCCGACACCCGAAAGGGCAGGCGCCCAAGCTTCACGTCCGCCGCGCAACCGGCCGAGGGCAAACGCTGGTTCGACTATCTCGTCGGCGCGGCGCGGGAAGCGCATACACCGGTCGCCAGCGGCGTATTCGGTGTGCATATGAAGGTCGCGCTGGTCAACGACGGACCGGTGACCTTTTGGCTGCAGGTGGGCTAAGCGCCCGGCCCCCCAGCGGATTCCTCTGGCCCGCAACCCGTCAACGGACCTCGACGGCCGGCTCGCCCTCACTCTGGTAAGCGTGCTGCCCCGGGGTTACTTGTGGCCCTTGATGCGCTCGCAAGGCTTCTGGAAGTAGCAGGTCAGCGCGCAGGTGGTCGATGTCAGCAGCCAGAACAGAAAAAACCCGATGCTGTACGCGCCGGTGCGACTGACCTCCAGGTATCCGGCCAGCGTCACCAGTTCAACCGGATCGAATACTGTGAAAAACGCAGCGGTGGCGATACCGGACGTGATGAAGGATGGCCACAGCACTGCAATGACGCGCTGGATAACCGGTATCTCTGCCATTTTCTCCTCCACTAGCGGATTACTGCCGACATTCATTCTTGTTGCCCCCCGTCAGCTGGTTTTGTATGTGTATCAGAGCCGTTACCGCGCGGCATTGCGTCGTCGCGCCGCGGCCCCCTGCAATACTAGCGAGTACCCGGCGGATAAGTCCAGCCGCACCGCGAGCGGTCAGGCGCCCGGTGTCAGGTTGGCCTGGAAGGCGCCGTCGCTGGTGATGCGGGCGCGGAGCTCCCATCCCCTGTCAGCCGGCTCCAGGTGCAGATACCAGGTGCCGGGGGTAAGCCTCGCCGTTTCACCAGCGTACCGCCCATCACCGGTTCGCTGCAGGGTCAGCTGCCGATCCAGTTCGGAGCGTGTCGAATGTATGATGTTCAGGCTGAGGGAATCCTCTGTTACCGGCTCGGCGCTGCTCAGGCTCAAGGTCAACTGCGAACCGTCATGGCGCAGCAGGCCCTGCAGCGCGATGCGCGCGGCGTTCGCCTGGCGCTGCTTCTGTTGATTGATGGCCAGTCCTTCCTTGTAGTAGTCGTCAACCACCAGGGCGTTGGGGCTGTTCACGGCGAGGACAATGGTGATGATGCCGCCGACTACTGCGCTCGCGGGCAGCGAAATCAGCAGCCAGGGCCAGCCCTGCCTGTACCAGGGCTCGATATCGTGAGCGGGTCGCGTGGGTCGGGTCATCGGGTTACCTCAGCACGGGACCGAGAAAACGGGCCTTCTCGGTGCGCGATAAATCAGGATTGTCTTCTGCAACAAGGCTGAACTTGATCTCACTGGCGGCGCGTTCGAGTACCACCGGGTCAGCCCGGACAGAGACCGGCAGGCCCAGCACTTCACCGGCCGGCACCGTGATAACAGGATGCTGCATGATCAGCTGCAGACCCTCGGCGCCGCTCACCGTCAGCCGGTAGCGGTGGTCCTGTTTGTCCATGTTGATGATCTTGAGGATATAGACATTTTCCACCAGTCCGTCAGCAGTCTCGCGATACAGGCTGTTGCGGTCACGGATAATGTCCAGCTCCAGCGGCGTGCGCTGGGCAATGGCATACACCAGTCCTAAGGCCAGCAGGCCCAGCAGAATCGTGTACATGATGGTGCGGGGCCGCACCACATGGGTGGCCGTGCCGTGCATGGCATTCTCTGTGGTGTAACGCACCAGGCCCCTGGGGTAGCCCATCTTGTCCATCACCTGGTCACACACGTCGATGCACGCTGCGCAGCCAATACACTGGTACTGCAGCCCATCCCGGATATCGATTCCGGTGGGACACACCTGCACACACAGTGTGCAGTCGATGCAGTCACCCAGGCCAGCCTGTTTGAGGTCGGTGCCGCGTTTGCGCGAGCCGCGTGGCTCCCCGCGCGCCTCATCATAGGAAATGATCAGAGTGTCCTTGTCGAACATGGCGCTCTGGAAGCGGGCATAGGGGCACATGTAAATGCACACCTGCTCGCGCATCCAGCCGGCGTTGCCATAGGTGGCGAAACCATAGAAAAACACCCAGAAAGTTTCCCAGGGACCCAGCGAAAAATTCAGCATCGAGCTGCTGAGTTCCCTGATCGGCGTGAAGTAACCGACGAAGGTAAAACCGGTGTACAGAGAGAATACGATCCAGATGAGATGTTTGGTCGCCTTGAGGCGAAATTTTTCCGCAGTCATGCCGGCCTTGTCGCGTTTCATCTGCTGGTTGCGGCTGCCCTCGACCTTGCGTTCGATCCACAGGAACACGTCGGTCCAGACGGTTTGCGGGCAGGCGTAGCCGCACCACAGCCTGCCGGCCAGGGCGGTGAAGAAGAACAGGGACAGGGCCGCGATGACCAGCAGCCAGGCGAAAAAGAAGAAATCCTGCGGCCAGAAGGTCAGGCCGAAAATGTAG
>Ga0209536_100005612_pt1 | contig 19444 bp, 9 predicted proteins | sample DeeMarSeWOR28_12_FD_187461 | JGI IMG/M metagenome (GOLD analysis project Ga0209536, IMG submission 187461) | Marine sediment microbial communities from White Oak River estuary, North Carolina - WOR-2-8_12 (SPAdes) (version 2) | ecosystem: Environmental > Aquatic > Marine > Intertidal zone >...
ATTATGACATAATGATTGGAATGGAGTGAGGATGCATCAAAATAGGTGAAGTTAAGGTCAAACATATTAAAAAAAGAATTATCAGTATATATCACCTTTTTCTCGATCGAAACTTGACTGTCTCCCATGACGATAAGATCACTTCCATAATGGATACGACAGGCATTGTTTATCCCCGGGATTGTATTTTTTAAAACTTCGGAAAGGGGGGTGGGAGTAAGGGCCACCCATTCGACCTGGTCTCCATCACGGAGCTGCTGTATGATCCGGAATAATTGCCGGTGATTCTGGTAATTTGTATCGAACGACAGATGGAACTGGATCCAGCTGCCAATAAGGATCACCGCTGCCAGGCCCATCGACAATCCCATCATATTGATTAAATAATAGATTCTGTACCGTTTGAGATGCCTGAAAAAAAGTTTGAAATAGAAATAAATCATTGAATTAAGTTATAAAATACTGCATCCGGAGATCAAAATTTTTCGTATCGCAAAGCTTCCATCCCAAGGTAAAACTCGAGGATTTCAGCGCTACGCTATTACTCATAACGAAGCGCTTCAATCCCGTTGTAGGAACGGGGATGTCGGCATTAACATATTATTCATATCTTAATGCCTCCACCGGGTTTTTACGGGCTGCAGAAAAAGCCTGCCAGCCTGTAGTTAAAAACGAAATCATATAGATCCCAATCATTGTGAAAACAAAGTACCAGATGGTTAAATTTATTTTATATGCAAATAAATTGAGAACCTGATCAATAAGGATATACGCTAGTGGTACAGCAATCAGATGGGCGATGAAGATCAACCGTGCAAATTCTTTTGATTGTGCAATTACAATCTGTCGTATACCCGCCCCGAAAGCTTTCCGGATTCCGAATTCTTTGGTGCGTATTTCAGCCGAAAAGATGGCCAGTCCGAGTAATCCCATACAGGATATGAATATGCCAAAGAAGGAAAAATAAACAAATAATATGCTTGATGCCTGGCCGATATTATTCAGGATCCTGTCATAGTCGTCATAGAAAAAATACTCGAAGGGATAGTTGGGGTTATTTTCCTGGAAGACCTTTTGTGCGTAATCAACTGCCTCGTGTCCGCTTCCGGGAAGATATCTGAGAAAGATCAATTGTTGTTCTTCCGAAAAGGTCATAAAAAGGGCTTTTCCCCCGAGATTCAAAGGAAAGAATTGAAATTCCTCAACCACTCCTATAATGGTGTACTCATCCTCATAGATATAGAAGGGTTTGCCAACCGGATCTCCGTATCCCATGATATCAGCAATTTCTCGATTGATAATTACACCATGGCTGGGATCTGTGGGATGTTCCCTGGAAAAGAAACGGCCTTCTTCCATATCAAGTTGGAAGGTTTTTTCAAAATCATAACCTACCCGCATGTTTCGTGCGATGGTCTGGTTTGAATTCACCATTTCCTTCGTGCCCCATTCAATTTCTCCTCTGTTTATATTATCGGGAATCTCCGATCCTACCGTAACATTTATGATATATGGCGATGACAATAAATCATTTCTGATGACTTCATATTTTTCATTACTGTTACCCCGGGCCGGAATGATGAGTACATTTTCTTTATTGAAGCCGAGATCCGCCTTCCTCAGGTGCCTAAGCTGGCTTACCATCATGGAGGTTCCGAGAATCGTAAATATCGATATGGCAAATTGTAATACTACGAGGACTCTTCTTAACTTCCTGCCTTCCGTTCCAGTTTTTTTGTTCTGAAGGGCTTTCACAGGGTTGAACGAAGACATCATAAATGCCGGATAAAGTCCCGACATTATGCCGGTGATAAAAAGGATTCCCAGCAGACAGGTTGTAAATTTCCAATCCATCAGGTCCATGGAAATGTTAGAACCAAAAGCCTTGTTAAAGAAGGGAAGAGATACCTCAACCAGTATCAGGGCAAATAGAAGTGAGATAAAGGTAATGATAAAAGTCTCTGCCAGAAATTGTATCAGAAGCTGCTGTCTGTTTGCACCTTCCGTTTTTTTAATACCTACTTCCTTTGCCCGGTCAAAAGAACGGGCCGTAGAAAGATTGATGAAATTGATGCAGGCAGTCATCAGGATCAGGAAAGCGATGGCCCCCATGGAATAAACCCCGATATAGGACCTTTTTTCATCGTGTAAATGAACTTTTTTGAAAGGCATCAAGAAGGGTGTCCTTTCCAGCTGGGCTGCATGTTCTTCCAGTTCCTCGATATAAGGAGGGATCTTGGCATTCAGCAACTCATAATCGGCCGATTCATTCAGGAGCAGATATGTATGGTACAAGGTGCCCGCCAGATTATCGTGAAGATAACTGATCTCTTCAAGCAACCAGATCGGCAGAAGATATTCAAACTGGATGTTTGAATTTTCTGGAATTTTGGCGAGAATTCCGGTAACCTGAACCGGGATATTTTCATTGATCAGCATGGTTTTTCCGATCGGATCTTCTTCCGGAAAATATTTTTCTGCCGTTTCTTCGGTAAGTACGATGGAATGGATATCCGAAAGCGCTTTTTGTCGATTCCCTTTTATCAGGGGAAAAGTGAATATGGATAAAAAGGAAGAATCTACTGCAATACCTCTTTTTTCAATGAAGTTGATCCGTTTATCCGTCTTTTCGTTTCCCGATTCCGGAATGTAGCTTATCAATACTTCCGGAACCGTTGCGATCCGGGAGGCATCCGCTACTTCAGGAAATGCTTCTTTCAGGACGCGTGCGAAGGCGCCCCCCACGCGGTCGGAGGTATATTCCCCGCCGGTGAAATTTATTTTCTGCTGAACCTGATAGATATTACGGAAATTTTCATGGAAGCGGTCAAAACTGAACTCGAAATAGACATAGATAAGGATCAACAGAGAACAGGACAGGCCGATGGAAAACCCAAAAATATTGATGAATGAGAATACCTGGTTTTTCAATAGATTCCGGAATACAATCTTGAGGTTAAATCGTAACATCTTTTCGTCTTTGAATTTTTAATCTATCACAAATCATAATTACATTTTGTTTCCTGTCTCTTAAAGCCGAACAGGCATTCATTCTATTCGATATTATTCGTATCGCAAAGATTTTATTGGATTTTTTCTGGCTGCAGTAATGGTCTGCCACACAACCGTTAAAAACGCGATTAAAAGAACCATTGCAACCACCAATGAAACGAACAAACCGCTAATGTTTATTTTGACAGTAAAAAACTGCAGAATCCCTTTCATTAGCAGGATCGAAACAGGAACGGCGATTACACAAGACCATATCACTAGCTTGAGAAAATTTTTGGATAACATGTATACGATTCCGGATACGGAAGCCCCGAAGACTTTCCGGATCCCGATTTCTTTTGTCCTTTTCTCAGTTGTATATAAGGCAAGTCCGAACAGCCCCATGCAGGATATGATTATTCCAAATAAACACAGGTAGAATAACAATTGTATGATATCATCGGTGGCCTCAAAAAAAGGATATTTAAATTCATCAAGAAAATGATATTCCATCGGATAGTAGGGGATGAATTGATGAAAAATCTCCTCGACACGTGCGATCTGTTCTGTACTGTACCCCGGAGCGATACGAAGAAAAATATATTTTCCGGTTTGTATGTAAGGCATAATCAGTGCTTTTCCCCCCACGTTGATGGGTTGGAAGGTAAAATTTTTTACCACCCCGATAATTCTTTTGTTCATGTCCCATAACCTGAAAGGTTTCCCGATAGGATCCTCCCCGTATCCAAGGATTTTTACTATTTCTTCGTTGACAATGATCCCATCCTTCCTTTCCGACGGATTATCCTCCGAATAAAAATTTCCTGCTACCAATTCCAGGTCGAAAGTTATATCCAGGTCCTCGCCTGACCACATGATCCTGGCGATCATATTATTTTCCTCCTGTCCTTTTCCCCAATCGATATCCCCGGATCGTACCATGTTGGGTAAATCGGAAGCTGTCGAAACATATTCTATACCGGGTTCTTTGAGAAGTTCCTGTTTGATTTCCGGATATTTATCCCAGGCATCACCCCACGTGGGGATGTATACAATGTTTTCTTTTTTTATGCCCAGATCTGCTGATTGGAGGAAAGTAAACTGCCTGTAAATAAATAAAGTTGTGATTATGAAAAACAGGGTGAGGGCAAACTGGGAAACGACCAGGACCTTCCGGATTTGGTTACCCTTTTTTCCGGTTGATTTGAATTTCTGTATTATGGACGCCGGCTTTATGGAAGAAAGGTAAAACGCCGGATAAAATCCGGCCAGTCCGCCCGTCACAAGCACCATACCTATCAGACTTATCCAAATCACAGGGTCGGCCAGATCGATGAATAATTTGGATTCATAGATCTGATTAATTTTCGGTAAAAACAATTCCAATAGCAATACAGCCAGGTGAACTGCAAGTAGGGAAAGGATCAAACTTTCAATCAGGAACTGTTCTATCAACTGAATCTTTCCGGCCCCTCCGGTTTTTCGGATGCCTATTTCTTTTGTACGTTCCAGTGATTTGGCAGTGGTCAGATTAATGTAGTTTATGCATGCGATCATCAGAATGCCGATGCCTATTACCAGATACACATATAAGCCCACGTAATTCCTGCTTTCTCCATAGAGATAGGCTTTCTGAATGTTGGTCACAAATCGATTGATCTTCAGTTTTTCATCGTACTTTGATTCCAGAAATTCGTTTATTTCATCATTGATCAGGGAAGCATCCGCAGGATCCTTTAAGACTAAATACGTCAGAAAGTTGGTTTCATCAAATCCGTCAAGACCATATCCCAGCCATTCCATCGTTTCGAGAGGGATCATATAGGTAAACTGAAGGCTCGAATTTAGAGGTACATCTTCTACGACTCCTGTCACGATAAACTCTTTTTCATCATTGAAAATTAGGATTTCCCCAAGCGGATTTTGCTGCTTAAAAATTTTTTCAGCGAGGGATTGGGTCAACACGATAAAATTATTATCCAGCAAAGCGTACTCCGGATTTCCCTTAATCATTTTGAAAGAAAAAAATTCTAAAAAATTAGCGTCCGCGGCGATGCCTTCTTCCTGTACCAGCGAAACCGCCTGGTTAAAAATGGAATCGTGATCATCTCCAAAATAGGTCAATAGGGATTTATCGACTTTGCCCAGCCGGACACAAGCTTCGATCTGGGGATAAGCATTTTTCAATGCAGGCCCTGTTAAACCTCCCACGCGGTCGGTTGTATATTTTCCGCTTTCAAGCAGGATGGTTTGTTGAATGAGAAAAAGATTCTTCCTGTTTTTATGAAAAGTATCAACCTTGTAAAAATCATATACAGCCAGCAGCATAAAAAAAGAACATGCCATGCCCAGGGAAAGTCCTATCAGATTAATGATCGTGAAACCCTTATTTCGAACTATATTACGTACAGCGATTTTTATGTGATACAATATCATCATATTTTGATAACAATATCATTCATATCTTAACGCCTCAGCTGGATTTTGTAAAGCAGCTTTAATCGATTGATAGCTTACCGTTAAGACGGCGATTATTACGGTCAACAGACCGGCAACTACAAATACCCACCAGGCCAGATTGGTTTTAAAAGCGAAATTTGTCAACCAATTTCGCACGATAATCAAACTAATTGGAATTGCGATCAGGAATCCGATGGCCACGTTTTTAATAAAGTATTTTGAAAGCATCATAGCGATCTGATACGAATACGCACCATTCACCTTGCGAATACCAATTTCCTTTGTCCTTTGAATGGTAAAAAAAGAAGACAATCCAAATAATCCAAGGCAGGAAATAAATATACCAAGAAGGGCAAAAATTCCTACCAGTGTATTTAATTTTTTAAAGCTGGAATATTCCCGGTCGTAATCTTCATCCAGAAAATGAAAATCAAATGGGAAATCCGGATTATAGGCTTTATAGATATTTCTTAAAGCGGAAAGGGATCCCCGGATATCGGTACTGTGAAGTTTAATGATCAGGTAATTAAAACGGGCAAATTCACCTTCATTAAATATGAATAATGGTTCAACCGGATTATACAATGGTTTAAAATGAAAATTCCTGACTATCCCCGTTATGGTGTATTGTGTTTCGTTGTCATCGCCGTGCCAAAGTGTTATCCCTAGGGCAGATTGATCACTTATAATTTCTTCGAATGCTTCATTGATCACCACCTTATATCCGGGATTATCGCTTAAAAAACTTCCCGATTTTAATGGTATTTCAAAGGTTTCCAAAAAATGCTGATCAGCACATAAAATTGTAACCAGGGGATCAACAGCAGGATCTTTGTCAGGCCATTTCCATCCTTCTCCGTTCCAGTAAATACCAGTGGGTAATCCGGACACCAGGGTAGCCGACCTGAAAGATGAATTTGTTAATACCTCATTTCTGAATTCAAACGGATTTTCATCGATTTTCCCTTCTAAAGGTAGATATACCAGGCGATCTTTGTTTAATCCCAGTTCTTTTGATTGCATATATTTTAACTGCCTGAATATAAAAATGGTGGTGATTATTAATACAATCGATAAAGAAAACTGGAATATCACCAATCCCCGGCGGTAATCTTTTCCCGTCCGTAATTTTCCCGTGTGCAAACTGGTTACAATGATTGGGCGTACACGTGCGATTTGAATGGAAGGATAAAGCCCTGAAACAATACCCACCAGGAACACAATTCCAATTAATAACAGGATATAGTAGATATTATCGATGTAATGAATGAAAAGTGTTTTATTGATCAATGTGTTGAAAAAAGGAAGCAAAAGTTCTACGGCGATCATGGAAAAACCCAATGCAATCAGGGCCAGCAGTATTGATTCACCAGTAAACTGGATTATCAATTGTGTTTTCTGGGCACCAGCCACTTTTTTCAGGGCGGTCTCCTTGAAACGTTGCACAGATTTCGCTGTTGTGAGGTTTATATAATTGATACAGGCAATGAACAGAATCAGAAAAGCTATGGTTGAAAACAGGATGATGCCGCGTAAGCCCCCCCATAACCTGAGATATTGATCTTTAAAGGGATATAAAACGCAGGAGATATTTGTATTCGGATCCGACTGTTTTACCCTTTTTATGAGGTCGTTATTAAACAGGTGTATATCCGTTCCCGGTTTCATAAGGACATAGGACCTAAAGGCAAGATTGTACCAGGTATCTAAATAATTTTCGCGAATGGTTTTTCGTGTGAATTCTATGGGGATCCATACATCGAACCGAATAGTTGAATTATAAGGGATGTCCTTCACAACCCCGGCTACGGTAAATTCATACTTATTGTCGACCAGTAAAGATTCACCTACAGGATTCCGGTTACCAAAATACTTCCGGGCAATTTTTTCAGATAAAACGATTACCTGATCATGTTGATAGGTCAGATCAGGATTCCCATGCAGAAATTCAAAGGTGAAAATATTGAATATATCCGGATCAGCCTGTGTAAATCCTTCTTTGAACTGGATAGAATCATTACTCACCACAAAATAATTTATTCCATTGATGAATCGGGCGGCATAGCGAACTTCTTCCCTTTCCGATTTGATCGCCGGAGCTATTGCCGGAGGGGATCCACTCTCAAGGTTATTGTGATCCCCGAAGCGGTACCAGGACCGGACCAAATAAATATCCTCTATATTTTGGTGCATCTTATTGTAACTCAATTCATCCTGGACCCAGAGGAAAATAAAAATCGAGACCGTCATGCCAAGTGAAAGACCGAAGATGTTGATGAATGTAAACATTTTATTCCTGGTCATTATTCTCAGGGCTATTTTGAAATGATGTTTAAATAATGACATGATGAAAAAATCAAGTAAAAGCCATGTGTAAAAACAATCTATTTTTATTCATATCGCAATGATTCAATCGGATTTCTCCGTGCTGCCCTATATGCCTGAAAACTGACGGTCAGTGTACCGATCATTAAGGCGATCAGGCCGGCTCCGAGGTATATCCATCCCGAATTGCCCACCTGGTAAGCAAAGTTTTTCAACCAGTCGTTCATGATAATATAACCGATGGGAGCAGAAACGAGAAAGGCAATCAGGATCCACCGGATATAATCAAAGGATAACATCCGGATGATATTGCCGGTCGTAGCCCCATTTACTTTCCGGATACCTATTTCCTTGGTCCTTCTTTCTGCTGAAAAAGCCGACAAGCCAAAAAGACCGATACAGGAAATGATGATGGCGAGCAGGGTGAAGTATCCGGATACTTTTTGCATCCGTTCTTCGGCCACATACAATTTCGCGAAATCATCGTTGAGGAAGAAATAATTGAAGGGATTGGCCGGATCCAGACCGGTAAACTTATTCTTCAGGTAAGTTATTGATTCATTGATCCCGGAGCCATTCACGCGAATAAAGAAGTAATTGAATTCTCCAGGATCGATATAAAGAATCAATGGTTCAATGGAAGTATGCAGGGATTGAAAATGAAAATCCTCTACTACACCGATGATCTTCCCATTACGCGTAATCTCATCATCATACCAGATCAGTTCCTCATTTACCGGATCTTTCCAGTCGTATAGTTGTCCGGCCGCTTCATTAATGATAAAAACATTTTCTGAATCATAAGCCCGGTCAATAGAGAAATCCCTCCCCTTCAGGATCTTGAGATCCAGTGTTTTGATAAAATCATGATCCACCCTCATCTCTGAACATGCGTAGGAGTCTTCCGAACTCACCCATTGGATAGGATTCTGATTAAACCTCCGGCCAGGTATGTTCGATACGGCCGATATCTGCAAAACACGGGGATTCATCAGGATATCAGCTTTAACCGATTCGTAGTTCTGCCGGATCAGGGTGTCCTGTATGGGCACCACAATCACCTGGTCTGAATTGAAACCTAATTTCTTGTTCTGTAAGAAGCCGATCTGATTCGAAATGGTAATCGTCCCGATGATCAGGAATATTGAAATCGCGAATTGGAATATGACCAGGATATTCCGGAAAACCGACCTGTGTTTCCGGTTCAAACGCTGGCCTTTCAGGATATGATTTGCTTGAAAGCCTGAGAGGACGAAAGCCGGATAAAGGCCTGCGAGTATGCCGCATGCCAGGGATAGGGAGAGAATGAAGAAGATCGTAGCCGGATCGGTATAATCAAGTGCGAACGATTTATGCGCAATATTGCCCAATGGTGTAGCAAATATCTCAAATAAAATGATGGCAATCAGGGTGGCAATGAGCGATGAAATCACGGATTCGAATAGGAACTGGACCACCAGTTTCCGGCGGATGGCACCCATAACTTTTTTGATCCCAATCTCAATCTGGCGGTAGGATGTCCTGGCGGTAGACAGATTCATGTAGTTGATGATGGCAATTACCAGGATAAATATTCCAAGCGCAGTGAAGATGTAAACGTAGGCAATGTCCCCATTGGCTTCCAGTTCCCATTTGATATGGGAATACAGATGGATCTTCTCGATCGGAGTAAATTTGAAGGCGATGATCCCTTCTTTAAGCTGATTGAGATAGGTTTCAGGCCAATCAAGGAAAGGCAAAATCCAGTCGACCAATTTCTTCTCCAGTTCCTTTGGATCGGTCCCGGGACGGAGAAGTAAATAATTATAATGCCCGAAATCCGCCCATTCGAACCATTCCCCATCCTCATAGGCCTTCAGGGTATTGTAACCCAGAAGAAAATCAAAATGAAAATGAGCGTTGGCAGGGATATCTTTCATTACACCGGTGATCCGTAATGGGGCATCCATTCCGAAGTTGATGGTAATGATCTTATCCATTGGATCCTCCTCGCCAAAATATTTCCGGGCCATGGATTCCGTGATTACCAGTGAACCGATATCGGTCAAACAATTTTTGGGATTCCCACTTATAAGCGGGAAAGAAAAAACTTCGAAGAAGGTAGTATCAGCAGCATATATTCCGTTCTCTTCGAACTGGATCTCCCCGTATTTTACCAATCTGTCGGGTTGTGTAAGTCCGGATCCCCATACGGGTGTGATGCTGACCGCGTTTTCAACTTCCGGAAAATCGTTAACCATGGTAAAGGTCATCGGGTGCGGGGTTCTGGTCTGGGGATTATCTGAATACCAGTCGATCCGGAAGATACGGTCGCTCTTTTCATGAAAACGGTCATAGCTTAGTTCATCCGTTACCCACAGAAAAATATAAAGGAACGACATGATCCCAACCGATAATCCCACCAGATTGATAAGGGTATATTCCTTGTTTTTCAGGATATTCCGAAATGCGATTTTCAAATTAAATCTGAACATATAATAAAAAGTTAGTCATTTCACTCAAAACAACACACTTCAATCCCGAGCCCGGTCTGCTATCCGCAGGCATACAAGGTGATTTCATCATCTTACGGATGTGCTTTTCAAGGGAACAGCCCGAGGATCCAAGTATTCCTTTTTTATTCATAACGTAACGCTTCAACCGGATTGCTATGCGCTGCTTTCCAGGTATGATAGCTGACCGTGATCATTGATATGATCATAACCATCAAAGCCGTCAGGCCATATTCCCAGTACCCGATCGGGACCTTATAATAGGCCGGATCAATCGAACGTATCTGGGTCCCGAGGGGCCAGGCGATCAGGACAGCCATCAGGATGATCAGGATAAAATCCTTCGCCAGGATGAAGAATATCTGTGTAAAAGATGCGCCATGTACTTTACGGATCCCGATTTCTTTTGTCCGGGATTTTGTGATATAGGCAACCAGCCCAAATAAACCCACTGCAGAGATGAGAATAGTAACTATAGAAAAAAATCCAAACGTATTGATAACACCCTGATAAATTGTATAGGTATCACCCATATTATCCGCGAGGAATTTGCATTCGAATAAGGTATCCGGGAAATTGGACTTAAACACCCTGGTTACATATTCCATGAGTTCCGTAAGATTAGCTCCGTCACGATAACGAATGGAATAGGTATTAAATTGATCCACCTTTTCATTATGCCCAAACATCACGAAAGGTGGAATTTCATTGAAGGGAGCAAAAGGATGAAAGTCCTTGACGACTCCCACTACAGTAAATCGATTGTCATTGATTCTTTTCCCAATGGGATCCTCCCAGCCGAATATTTCCACGGCCTTCTCATTGATGATGCATGCTTCCAGGCTATCCGTGGCAAATTGCCTGGAGAAATTTCTACCACGAACAATCTGCATATTATAGGTGTCAATAAAATGAACATCCACATGATTTCTTCGTACGTTAACCTCGTCATCCGGATCACCCCCTTCCCAGTTGTAATTTGAACCATTGCTTCCATGAAATGGGATCGTAGTTGAAACGGTTGCATTTAATATGTCCGGATGATCGACCAGCTGATTTCTGATCGAGGTAAAGGATCTCGATTTTTCTTTTCGTTTCGCATCTATGGTCAGAAAGATAATGTTGTTTTTATCGAAACCCATATCCTTATATTGCATATAATGCAATTGTCTGTATATCAGTATTGTACTTAAAATCAGCATCGCAGAAACTACAAATTGAAATGTGACGAGTACTTTCCGGAATATATTTTTCCTGCCTCCTGATTCCATGCTTCCTTTTAAAACCTTGGTGGGACTGAATCCGGAAAGATAAAAGGCCGGATAAATTCCAGCGAGGAAGCCGACCACAATCGTTACGGAGAAGATGAAAACGATGAACTCCCAGTTTTCGAAATATTGTATATCCAGGTTCCTGAAAACAATCCGGTTGAAATAAGGCAATGAAAATTCAGATAGAATAAATGCCACCTGCGTAGCGATGAGGGCGAACACTATGGATTCAATTAAAAACTGAAAAATAAGATTCCTTCGATGGGAACCTACCACCTTTTTAATACCTATTTCGCGAAACCTGGAAACCGAATAGGCGGTTGTCAGGTTGATAAAATTAATACAAGCAATCATTAATGCGAATATGGCTACCATCGCATACATATAAATAATTGTGATAATCCCAGCGTTATCAGGATCCGGATTCAGATGAACTCTTGAAAAGGGTAATAACCAAAGCGAAACAGAAGTAGCCTGATCTTCCTTATGTTCATCCAAAAAATCATATATCTTGCTTTCCAGCAGATCAGGATTACTGTTCGGATTTAATAAAATATAGGTGTTATAGCTGTAATTTCCCCAGCTCTCCAGTTTCAGACCGTCAACGGGTTCTATGGATGAGATACTGCTTATATAATCAATATATTCAAACTCAGAATTTTCAGGAATATCTTCAATTACACCACTAATTTTATAAGTAAAGCGGTTTCTGGCGGTTATGATCTGCCCGATGGCCGATCCTTTTGGGAAGTATTTTTCAGCCATACTTCTGGTTAATACCATCGAAAAAGGTTCAGACAAGGCAGTTGCAGAATCACCTTCCAGAAACTGAAAGCTGAAAATTTCAAAAAGGGAGTTTTGAGCATAAAGACCGTCTTCTTCATAAAAGGTCAATTTTTCGGAGCTTGACAGATATTCTCCCCATACATCCCTGATGACCACGGCATTTTCAATTTCAGGATAACTTTTCACCAGTTCTTCTCCCAGGGGATAAACCGTGGAAGTCCAGTAATCATCTTTATCTGCCAGATGGGCTACCTGTTCGACCCGGTAAATACGATCGAAGTTCGTATGAAATCGGTCATAGCTGTATTCATGCTGGATATAAAGAGTTATTAAAATAAAAGTGGTCAATCCAGCCGATAAACCGGTGATATTGATGGCAGCAAATAACTTTTGTCTTTTAATGGTTCTGAAAGCAATCTTCAAAAAATGTCTGAGCATAATGGATCGGTTTAATGAATTACATTCAATTAGAGTACCAAAAAATAAAGAACTGAATATCAGTATATTAATAAAAAAATTTATATATAACTGTTGGAATTTCCAACAATTGTGTACCTTTTTACTACACTTTTCTTCAACGGATATAAATAATATTTTTCAAAGATCATGGAAGGTAAGGACGGTCGTATCTTAATTGTCGATGACAATGAAGAATTTCTGGTTGCTTTAAAGATAATGTTGGCACCCTATTTTCATACCATTCTGACCGAATCCGTTCCGGACCGTATGCTAACCCTTTTGAAACGGCAATGTTTTGATGTGATTTTATTGGATATGAATTTCAGGGCCGGAATTCAGACGGGCAATGAAGGATTTTACTGGATGCAAAAGATCAGGGAATTTGATGAAGATGTTACACTATTATTCATTACTGCTTATGGAGATGTGGATCTGGCAATCAAGGCCATGAAGGAAGGAGCGGCTGATTTCATCCAGAAATCATGGGATGAACAGAAAATCATATCGACCGTAATGTCCGCTTTCCGGCTAAACCGTTCCAGGAAAGAAGTGAACCGGTTAAAATCGGGTCAGCATCTTCTGGGAGGAACCATTGAAAAGGATTTTCTATTGGTAAAGGGTCCCTCGATCGCGATGAAGGGTATTTATAATCTGATTGAAAAGGTTGCCGTGACGGATGCAAATGTTTTGATCACAGGAGAAAGTGGCACCGGGAAGGAAGTAATTGCCAGACAAATCCACAAACAATCCTTAAGGGCAGGCGAAATTTTTGTATCTGTAGATCTGGGTGTGCTGCAACACAATTTATTTGAAAGCGAGCTTTTCGGGCATAAAAAAGGATCATTTACGGATGCCTCCTCCGATCGGGCCGGAAGGATTGAAATTGCCAGTGGCGGAACCCTTTTTCTTGATGAAATCGGGAATCTGCCCTTGAATCTTCAACCCAAATTATTAAAAGTATTGCAAAGCAAAAGGATCAACCGGATTGGTGAAAATCAGGAACGGGAAATTGATTTCAGACTTGTTTCTGCGACCAATATGTCACTTAAAGATATGATCCGGAATAAAATGTTCAGGGAAGATCTGTTATACAGGATCCGGACCGTAGAGATAGAATTACCACCCTTAAGACAGCGTGTAGAAGACATCCCGGTACTGGTCGACCAATTTTTAAAAATTTATGGAGAAAAATATAAAAAGGAAATTTCAATCACCGATCAGGCGAAAAATAAACTGATGAAGCATAGCTGGCCGGGAAATGTAAGGGAACTTAAGCATTCCATTGAAAAAGCGGTAATTTTTTCTGCCGGATCGCGCTTACAGAGTTCAGATTTTCATTTGGAGGATCGGATACAAAAAAAAGAAGCGGCGGGATACTCATTCAACCTGGAAGAAAACGAACGTGAAATTATCCTGAATGCATTGAATGCTTTTGAATGGAACATGAGCAAGACCGCAAAAGAGCTGGGCATCAATCGTTCAACCCTGTACGATAAAATAAAAAAATATGAACTCAAGCCAGTTTAATCTCAGGATTACTTTCCAGTCGGTTCTCCTGGCCCTCACGGCAGGGTTGTTTTTATGGGCTGTGGGCCAGGAAAACAAGATCGTGACCTCCATAAGTCTTCTGGTTCTATGGATTGGCCAGATCTGGCTGTTGATCAGGTATGTCAATACGACCAACCATCATTTATTGATGTTCCTACAGTCTTTCCACTTTGATGACAGTTCCATTATTTTTAACAAACGGAAAAAACTGCCATTTAAGGAGATTTACCAGGAATTCAACCGCATAATCGAGCGTTTTCGTGATTTAAAAATTGAAAAGGAGATTGAACATCTGTATTTTGAAAATGTGGTAAAACATGTGGAGACCGGTCTGATAGCCTGGGATGATCGCGGGAAGGTCCATTTGTTGAATCAAGCTGCCAAAAAGATACTGCAGATACCTCATGTGGCCTATTTACAGGGTTTTAGATCCGTCCAAGAAGATTTCCCATTGAGATTGGAAAATATCGCACCGGGTGACCAGGAAGTATTTAAGTTTTTTAAAGGTAACGAAACAAAAAATCTGTATATCAGAGCCTCCGAATTTAATATCCGGAATGATAAGATAAAACTGGTTTCCGTACAGAATATTCAACCTGAGCTGGAAGAAAGGGAATCGGAGGCATGGCAACGATTGATAAAAGTTCTGACTCATGAAATTGTTAATTCAGTAGGTCCTATAAAGCTTCTGTCCTCAAGTCTGGTAAAAACCCTTGCCTTGAATGGAATGGCTAAAAAACCGGATGAAATTTCAGAAGAGGAGATAGAAAATGCGGTTGCCGGGATCCAGGCAATCTATAATCGAAGCCAGGGATTATCAAAATTTGTCGATGATTACAAAACCGTTACAGATATTCCAATCCCGGAAATGAAACGGATCGAAGTAAGTGGGCTAATCGGGGATGTGGTTGCCCTTCTTAAAAAAACCGAAGTGATTAAAGATATTAAGGTTAAAATAGAAATCGATCCTCCGGAATTATCAATGCGGATGGATAGGAAAATGGTGGAACAGATCCTGATCAATGTGTTAAAAAATGCAGCTCATGCTCTGGTCGATCATTCAAGTCCCGTAATCATCCTGAGAAGTTATGAAGAGCAGGGCAGGAATGTAATTGAAGTGGAGGATAACGGGACCGGGATCCCTTTTAATACCCTTGATTATGTGTTTATGCCTTTTTTCACCACGAAAAAAGAAGGTTCCGGCATCGGTTTGACTCTATCAAGACAACTGATGAAAGCGCAGAAAGGCAGGATCAAAATAATTTCTAGAGAGGGTGAAGGAACTGTTGTTACATTGATTTTTTAATAAATATTGTTTTTATGAAACCGTTTTTACGGATTACCGCCTTTCTTTTTTTAATTAGTTGTACATCTTCCAATGAACCAGCGCGACTTCCCAACGTGGTTATTTTCCTGGCCGATGACCTGGGCTACGGGGATCTGGGATGTTACGGCAACCGGATCCACCAAACCCCTCACATCGACCGGCTGGCAGCTTCCGGAATGAGGTTGACGGACTTTTACGTGGCGGCCAGTGTCTGCACTCCCACCCGGGCGGCCTTAATGACCGGCTGTTATCCCAGAAGGATTGGCCTGCACCGTGATTCGAAAGATCATTGTGTGTTGATTCCAGGTGCTAATAAAGGGCTTAATCCATCTGAAATTACCCTGGCTGAGATGTTTCAAAAACAGGGATATGCTACCGGATGCTTCGGGAAATGGCATCTGGGTGATCAGAAGGTATTTCTTCCGACCCGGCATGGATTTGATGTCTATTATGGGGTTCCATACAGTAATGATATGGCATGGAAAGAACGCGGTGATCCACCCCTCCCGATTCTGATGAATGAGGAAATAATTGAATCGGGTACGCGACAGGATTCATTGACATGGAAAACCACAACGCAAGCCATGAAATTCATTTTACGTAATTGCAAGCAACCCTTTTTTACCTATATTCCTTTCAATATGCCGCATAATCCGGTACATGCTTCAAAAAATTTCAGTGGCAGATCGAAAAATGGAATGTATGGCGATGCAATCGAAGAAATAGACTACTCGGTCGGAAGAATTGTGGATTTACTTGACTCTTTACATGTGTTGGAAAATACAATCATCCTATTCACCTCCGATAATGGTGCGGCTCGTTCATTCGGCGGATCAAATAATCCTTTATCAGGTTGGAAGGGAGGAAATCTGGAAGGTGGTTTCCGTGTTCCCTGTGTCATATTCTGGAAAAACAGAATTCCGGAAAAAAGTATTAATGAATCGTTTATCACAATCATGGATTTTTTGCCTACTTTCGCTGAAATAGCAGGTTTTGAATTCCAATACCCTGTTACGATCGATGGTCAATCCGTGTTGGATTTATGGTTGACCAATCGGACAGGGAATCAGGACCGGGCGTTTTATTATTATTACAGGGATCAGTTACAGGCGGTACGCAAAGGAGACTGGAAATTATTTCTGCCCCTTGAAATAAAGCAGGTTGCGTGGGATCGGATTTTATCCGAAGGGGAAGGGCAGACAATTAAACTGGTAAATCTCAGAGATGATCTTCAGGAAAATCAGGATCTCTCTGAACGATTTCCAGAGAAAGTATCTGAATTAATTAACGAGGCAGAAATCGCAAAAAGAATCCTTGGGGATGAGGAGATGCAGGGATCTGAACAGCGACCGGCCGGATGGATCGATGATGCTATCTATTTAAAATCGACTGAATTACAATATAATGAAAGATAAAGTTTGCCTCATAACGGGAGGTAGTGCGGGCATTGGATATGAAACCGCCCTGGCTTTGGCCAATCAGAAAGCTACCGTAATTGTAATTGCCAGAAGTGAGGATAAAGTACAACAGGCAATACAAGATATTTCTGCTGAATCCGGAAATAAAAATATCGACGGATTCGACATTGATCTGAGTTCACAGCGGTTTATCAGAAAGAGGGCAGGGGATATCGTAAAAAAATATCCCAGGATCGATGTCTTAATAAACAATGCCGGCACCTGGTATTCGAGATTGAATTACACGGAAGAAAATATTGAAATGCAGTTTGCGGTGAACCACCTGGCGTATTTCCTGTTGACACATGAACTGCTGCCTGCACTGGTTAAATCCGGTGATCCAAGGATAATTAATGTGGGATCCGACTCTCATTTTCATGGAAAAATGCATTTTAATGATATCAATCTGACCAAAAAATATCATGGATTACGAGCCTATTCCCAAAGTAAACTTGCGAATGTATTATTTACATATGAATTCGAGCGAAGAAAACCGCTCGAGAAACTTACCATTAATTGCGTTCAGCCCGGATTGGTAAAAACTAACATAGGGTTGAAGCATACGATTTCATTTCACGGGATTGCCTGGAAAATCAGGAGATTGAGCGGGGTTTCGCCAGCCGAGGGAGCAGAAACTTCAATCTATCTTGCTACATCGGATGATGTAAAAGGTATTTCCGGTAAATACTGGGATAAAAATAAGCAGAAGAAATCTTCAAAAGGATCTCAGAACAAAGACGATGCGGCCAGATTATGGCGATTAAGTGAACGATTATGTGATATAGATGATTATTTTGAAATTATTATGGATGAAATCGAATAACTGTCTGTAAACATATAAGACCGTTGATCACATTTAATAAATAATTCACAGATAATTTGAAACATTTCATAGCCCTATACATTTAATTTGGTAGTATCAGGATTATATCTTTAATGTTTTTATTACGATTGTGAATAAACAATCTTATTCCGTTTTGAGTTAGCGCTTTATAAGTTCTAAATGAATAGATGAATAGAAAGATTTTTTTACTGCTTTTCAGTCTGGTTTTCTTTTATGAGGTAAGGTCGGAAGAACCGCTGGAAAAATTTTCAATCAGCGGCTACGTCTCCGATGCATCCAGCGGGGAAGCACTCATTGGGGCGACTATTTATGTCAGTGAGATCAAGGGGGGATCCATCACCAATGCCTATGGTTTTTACTCCGTCTCGCTGGAACCAGGAAATTATACGATCGAATATCGTTATGTTGGTTATACGAATTTCAGAAAAGAAATAGATCTCCGGGAAAATACGGAAATCAATATCGAGCTGGAAGAAGTAAACCGGGAATTGGAAGAAGTGGTGGTAAGGGCGGAAAAAATGAATACAAATGTCGAGAGTGTTGAAATGAGCGTGAACAAACTCGATATCAAGACCATAGAAAGAATTCCGGCGCTGCTTGGAGAAGTGGATATCATAAAAAGCATTCAATTACTACCGGGTGTAAGTACGGTAGGAGAGGGTGCGGCCGGGTTCAACGTTCGTGGGGGAACCGTCGGACAAAATCTCGTATTGCTCGATGAAGCTCCGGTTTATAATTCATCTCATTTATTGGGTTTCTTTTCGGTCTTTAATCCGGATGCAGTCAAAGATGTGAAACTGTATAAAGGGGGAATACCGGCTCAGTATGGGGGAAGAATTTCTTCAATCCTGGATATTCGGATGAAAGAAGGGAACCAGAAAAAATTTGCTGCGGAAGGAGGGATTGGTACAATTTTCAGCCGATTGACACTGGAGGCTCCTATTGTGAAAGATAAATCCTCTTTTGTCGTTGCGGGTCGAAGATCATACATCGATGTTCTGGCGAGGCCGTTTACCGATGTGCTTGATGGAGGAGCCCAATTATATTTTTATGATCTTACGCTGAAGGCACACTATGATTTCAGTCAGAAAGACCATTTATATATTTCAGGTTATTTTGGAAAAGATGTTTTTAAGTTTGATGCCCAGCAGGGATTCAGCTGGGGGAATGCTACTGCCACAATGCGCTGGAATCACTTATTCAATGAACGCTTGTTTTTCAATCTAACAAGTATTTACAGTGATTATGATTATAACCTGGCCTTTGGGGAGACCGACCTGGATAAGTTTGAATGGGAATCAAGGATCCGTACCATTTCTCTGAAACCACAACTGACCTTTTTTCAAAGTCCCAATAATGCCTGGGAATTTGGTGGCGAATTTAACTATTACCGATTTAACCCGGCCAACGCCTTTGGAATAAGTAACGGGGAGGTAGCCAATATAACATTGGATAAAAAATTCGCCTTTGAAGGTGCAATCTAC
>Ga0209536_100005613_pt1 | contig 19439 bp, 19 predicted proteins | sample DeeMarSeWOR28_12_FD_187461 | JGI IMG/M metagenome (GOLD analysis project Ga0209536, IMG submission 187461) | Marine sediment microbial communities from White Oak River estuary, North Carolina - WOR-2-8_12 (SPAdes) (version 2) | ecosystem: Environmental > Aquatic > Marine > Intertidal zone >...
CATGGGCGGCGTAAAAGGAATCGGAGTCGATCTTTGCTACGCCTGGCCCATCGCACGATTCGCTGTGGAGGCCTCCCGGCTTGACTATCGGAAATTATATGGCAAAGGCATCGAAGAAGACGCCTATGAGGGATATCTCAATCGATCCCGAGAAACCATCGATGTGTTTGAAGTGGCCAGAAGTTGGACCGCCCAGATGGTGGATGAAATCATCGAACCGCAGGACACCCGTAAAAAAATTATCGAGGCGCTGGAGCTGACGAAAAATAAAGATGAAAAATTGCCAAAGAGAGCCAAAAGACACGGGACGGGACCCAGCTAGCGCTGGGTCCCATAAATATAAAAAAACTAAAGACCAAAGGATAGTCGCTGGGTCGAAAAATTCGCATAAGTGGAGGCAGAATGCGTAAGATAACCGGGCCACCCAAAAGAGTTGAAGTCAGAGCACCCATGTCGGGGGTATTTTACCGTAAGCCCACACCGGACCATCCGCCATATGTCGCGGTGGGTGAAACCGTCAAGAAAAAGCAAGTCATCGCTTTGCTTGAAACCATGAAAGTGTTTCAAAAGGTCAAAAGTCCGGCCAGTGGAAAAATTGTTGAAATTATACCCCAGAATGAATCCGCTTTGAAAGACAACGATCTGATGTTCATCATCGAAGCGGTCCAATAATCACTATATGAAAAGTGATCTGCCTTTTTTGAGATCACTTCTCGATAGAAAAACCCATACAGGGAGAGTCTTTCATGACCGAAGAAGACTTAGGCTACCGTGTAGAGAACAACATTGCCCATTTTACCATCAATCGTGAGAAGCAGAGAAATGCGCTCAATCTTGAAACCATATCCCTATTTCTAAAACATCTCGATCAGGCCGAATGCGATGATACTGTCAGGGCGGTCTTGCTCACCGGTGCCGGCGACAGGGCGTTTTGCGCCGGAGCGGACCTTGGCAGCGCCGCACAGGACAAAATACAGGAAGGCTTCCGTGGCTATGCCCGGCTGATGAAAAAGTTAGCCGGTTATCCGAAACCGGTTGTGGCCAGAATAAATGGTGACTGTCTGGCGGGCGGTATGGGTCTCATGCTGGCGTGTGACATTGTGATCGCGCGAGACGATGCCAGATTCGGCACCCCTGAAGTCAATGTGGGTTTATTCCCGATGATGATCGGCGCCCTGATTTATCGCAATGTCCTTCGCAAAAAGGCGATGGAGATGATCCTTTTGGGTCACAAACTGGATGCCGAACAGGCCAGCAAGATGGGGCTGATTACCCGTGCCGTTCCACCGCAAGAGCTGGATGCGGAAGTGGCGATGACACTGAAACTGCTGGCGGCCAAAAGCCCGATCGGAATGAAACTCGGCAAAGAAGCCTTCTACGCGATGGCCGACATGCCTTTTGAAGATGCCCTCGATTTTCTTTCGCAAAAAATTGCGGAGGTGGCCGCTACCGAAGACGCCAAAGAGGGCATCACGGCATTTCTTGAAAAAAGACAGCCGGTCTTCAGGGGCAAATAAAATACATGGAGGAATAAGGTGGGATTAGAAGAAAAAGTGGTGGTTACCTGTGCCCTGACCGGCGTTCTTACGGATCCGGCTAAATTCCACGTACCGGTAACACCCGAAGAAATGGCCGAAGCAACCGCCCAGGCGTACAACGCAGGTGCCAGCATCATGCACTGTCATTTTAGGGACCAGCGAGACGGAATGGGGGCGTTGCCCACCTGGGATCTAAACACCGTCGGTGATATTCTGGCGGCGATTAAGGCCCGGGTACCGGATATCATCATTTGTATGAGCACGGGGGTCATCGGAGACGACCTGTCCGGCCCCCTGGGTTGTCTCGAAGCGTTTAAGCCTGAAATGGCGGCCTGTAATGCCGGCACTTTGAATTATTTAAAAATCCGCAAAGACGGCGCCTGGGCCTGGCCGCCTATTCTGTTTGACAATCCGGTGGAAAAAATAAAACGCTTCCTGGATGTTATGGCGGCCAATCAGATTATTCCGGAGTTTGAATGCTTTGATACCGGCATTGTACGCAGCGTGAGCCTTTACCGGGACAATGGGATGTTCGCCGGCGATGCGCATTTGTCCTTTGTGATGGGGGTCGACAGCGGGATGCCGGCGCGTCCGGAGCTGCTGCCCATACTCAAAGACGAGTTGCCGCAAAATGCGCACTGGCAGGTGATTGCCACCGGACCGGGCCGTGAGAAGATCTGGGATCTGCACCGTCGCTGTCTCGAACTGGGGGGCGATGTCAGAACCGGGCTCGAAGATACCCTTTATCTTCCAAACGGCGAACGGGCGACCTCCAATGAAAAGCTGGTAGAAGCGCTGGTCAAGATGGTTCGCGAAGCGGGCAAAGAGGTTGCCTCGCCGCAAGAAGCCCGCAAGATCCTGGGAGTAATGCGCGAACTTGATTTAAGCGGCCGGCCGGCAATGCAAAGAACAGAGAGGACCCAATCAAATGAGAAAATTTAAAACCAAAATTACGGAATTGCTGGGCATCGAGCACCCGATCCTGAGCGGCGGTATGCAGTGGCTCAGTCGAGCAGAACTGGTGGCCGCCGTCGCCAACGCCGGCGGGATCGGATTTATGACGGCCGAAAGTTTCGAAAAACCGGAAGATCTTAGAGCAGAGATTAAAAAAGTCCGCAGCCTGACGGACAGGCCTTTTGGTGTCAATTTGTCCATGATACCCGAATTTGGCCTGCCGGAAAGAACCCTTAAATTTTGTGATGTCATCTGCGAGGAAGGCGTAGCGGTCATTGAAACTGCCGGGCGCAGCCCGGAACCGTTAATGCCGCAGCTTAAAGAAAACGGCATCAAGGTGATCCACAAACTGACTTCGGTGCGGCACGCCCTTTCCGCCCAGCGGCTGGGTGTCGATGCGGTTACGCTGGTTGGCTTCGGATCCGGCGGTCATGTGGGCAACGATAATGTGGCGTCATTTGTCTTAATCCCCAAGGCCGTGGCCGCCCTGGATATCCCGGTGATCGCCGGCGGCGCCATCTGCAACGGCAAGGGATTTTTGGGGGCCCTGGCCATGGGGGCCGAGGCGGTCCTCATGGGAACCGCGTTTATGATGACCCGGGAGTGCCCGGTGCATCAAAATATCAAAGACCGCCTGGTTCAGACCAGCGAGACCGATACCACCCTGCTGTTAACCACCATCAAAAATCCCGTTCGTTGCATAAAGAACAAACTGGCCGATGAGTGTCTGGCCATCGAGGAAAAGGGCGCCAGTTTCGAGGAAATTATCAATACCGTAGCGGGCGGTAAAGGTCAGGTGGCATATCATAGCGGTGATCCGGATGCCGCCCCGATTTCCTGCGGCCAGATTGCGGGACTCATCAGTGAGATCAAAACGGTGCAGGAGGTGATCGATAACATCATTTCCGAAGCCGCAGAACTGCTTGATCGCTTAAACCGTCTGGTGGTCGCATAGTGCCCGGCGTGATCATGGCCTTGTTTTAAGATGAAGTCTTCTCAAAAATAGGATTTTGACTCAGGATTTAAGGAGGGATCGAAATGGATGAAAAATTTTGGTATAAATCTTATGCACCGGGGGTACCGAAGACCCTGAATTATGAAAAGATAACCATTTCAGAAGCCCTGTCGCGAGCCACGAAGGATTTTCCGCACCATACCGCTTTAAATTACATGGGCAAAAGAATAACCTACCAGGCGCTCGACGGGCTCGTCAATCAATTCGCCAGAGCGCTGCAGGATCTGGGTGTTCAACCGGGTAATAAGGTTGCCGTCTGTCTGCCCAACATCCCGCAGGTGATCATCGCTAATATGGCAATCTTCCGCATCGGTGCGGTTTGCGTTCAGAACAACCCGCTTTACACCGAAAGAGAGCTGGCGTACCAGCTGAACGACTCAGACGCCAAACACGTCATTACCCTCACCCTCCTGATTCCCCGCATGCAAAAGATAAAGCCAGAAACGCAAATTCAAAAAATCATTGGCTGCCATATAAACACCTATCTGCCGTTTCCTAAAAAGCAGCTCTTTCCGCTCGTCAAAAAAGACATGTACCGCAAGGTAGCGCCCGCTGAAGATGTTCTGGTTTTTAAAGATGTGATCGGCAAATATTCAGCCGACCCGCTGGCGGACCAGAGCAAATGGGATGAACTGGGCGCCCTGCTTTATACCGGAGGAACCACCGGTGTCAGTAAAGGGGTCATGTTAGCGCATTCCAATATCAGCAGTGTTGTCCAGCAGTTTGTCGCCTGGTTTCCGGACTTGAATCCGGGGGAAGAAAAACTGGTTGGAAATTTCCCGGTATTCCATATCGCCGGCTTTACGACCGGACAAAATTTGTCGATCTGGCGGAGTTGGGAATTTATCCTGGTCCCCCGGCCGGAGCCCAAGATCAACATTGAAATATTAAAGAAATACCGCCCCACCTTTCTGCCGGCGGTGCCCACCATATTTGTGGGGCTGCTGGCCGACCCCGAATTCAGAAAGCTGGATTTCTCTTCGTTAAGGGGGTTCTTTTCGGGAGCCGCGCCCCTGGCCGCCGATACCATTAAGGATCTCAAAGAAGTCAGCGGCAAGACCATATCTGAAGGATACGGCACCACCGAAACGGCCTGCCTGGCGACCAGCACCCCCTGGGGGGGAACGGTCAAACCGGGAACCGTGGGGGTGCCGCTGCCGGATACCGACATTAAAATCGTTGATTTAACGGACTCTCAAAAGGAACTCGCCGTCGGCGAAGAAGGTGAAATCGCCATTAAGGGGCCGCAGATCATGACGGGCTATTACAAAAAACCGGAGGAAACGGAAGAAGCCCTGATCGACGGCTGGTTTCTGACCGGCGATATCGGAAAATTTGATGAAGACGGCTACCTCAGCATTGTTGACCGAACAAAAGACATGATCATTGCCGGCGGGTATAATATCTATCCGGTCGAATTGGATGATGTCCTCATGGGTCACCCGAAGATTCTGGAAGCCTGCGCCGTCGGCATCCCGCATGAATACCGCGGGGAGACCGTAAAGGCCTTTATCGTGACCAAAGAAGGGGAAACCCTGACGGAAGAAGAAGTCGCCCTTTACTGCAAAGAAAACCTGGCCGCTTACAAGGTCCCCAAAATTATTGAATTCATCGACGAGCTCCCGAAAAGCACGGTCGGAAAAGTGCTCAGGCGCAAACTAAAGGAAATGGAGCTCGAGAAAATGAAATAAGTGTTTCCATGAATTTAGCAGAAATCAAAATGGAATTTGTCCCCGTAACAAAAGACAGATGGAAATTGCCGGGAATATGTGACAATTATGATTCTACAGCCGGTATCAAACGTAAATATCCGCAGGTTCTATATTATCTTCCCTTGACTTTGAGCAAGAGTTCAATTAAGTAAGAATAAATCAATTTTTTTTAATTTATTGTTCTTTCAACCCTGTGAACAAATGCGACAAAAACCATGGAAACCTTGGGCGCTTTTATCCCCGGCTCTCAGCGCGGTATTTTTCTTATTGGTCATCCCTGTATGCTTCATTGTCGTTTACAGCTTCTGGTTGAGATCCCCATCCGGAGCCGACATTCCCGCCTTTCAGTTCGGCAATTATGCCAAATTCTTCGAAGATTTCTTCTACCCGAAAATCCTTATTCGAACGATTCGCATTTCCTTTGAGACCGTCATTCTCTGCGTTTTCATGGGATATGTCCCCGCCTATTTTTTCTACCGCAGCGAAAGCCGTTATAAGCAGGCTTTTCTTCTGCTTATCATGCTGCCGTTTTGGGTCAGCTTCATTATCCGGACCATGAGCTGGATCAACATTATGGGCGATTCGGGACTGATCAACCACTTCCTGTTGAAGATCGGGCTGATACAATCGCCCATATCGATGCTTTACAATGAATTCACCGTGCTCATGGGATTGATCATGTATCTGCTGCCGTTTATGGTGCTGAATATTTATGTCAGCCTGGAAGGCATCGACAAGAGTCTTCTCGAAGCGGCACGCTGCATGGGCTGTACCGAATGGCAGGCATTTCGCGAGGTGACGCTGCCTTTGAGCCTTCCCGGTGTCAGCGCCGGTTGCCTGCTGGTTTTTGTGCTGACGGCCGGGACCTATCTGCCGCCCATGATTCTGGGTGGGCCGGGAAACGAAATGATTGCCAATCTCATTTTCAAGCGGATTGTCGGTACGCTGGACTGGCCCTTTGGTTCATCCATCAGCGTGATTTTGCTCTCCCTGTTGTTTGTGATCGTGTGGACCTACAACCGCTACCTGGGAATCAACCAGATTTTCAAAAGCTTCCAGGGGAACTAACCCATGAAACAATTCTCTATAGGATGGTCATTGATCCGAATCTACACATTTCTCGTCTACGCATTCCTGTTCGCACCCATCGTCGTGGTCATGGTGCTTGCCTTCAACCCCAAGCAATTCGGCATCTTCCCTATGGAGGGTTTCAGCTTCCGGTGGTTTATCAAACTGGCTCAAAATGAAGCGATCATTGCCGCTTTTAAAAATTCTCTTGTGCTGGGCTCGCTGACCGCGGTGCTATCCACCGCTATCGGCATTCTGGCAGCGATGGCCTTTATCCGCTTCAAATTTCCCGGCAAAAACACCATTAACACCCTGCTGCTTTCACCGATCATGATCCCGGAAGTCGTTTTAGGTGTTGCGCTGCTGCTGTTTTTGCGATGGCTACAGCAGCCCAAGAGTTTTGCCCTGCTGTTGATCGGACACGTTGTGCTGACCCTGCCCTATGTGCTGTTAATCGTTCAGGCACGTTTGGTGGGCATTAAAACAGAGTACGAAGAGGCGGCAAAATCCCTGGGCGCCAATGCATTTCACACCTTTAAAGAAATCACGTTACCGTTATTGTTGCCGGCCATATTGGCCGGCGCCCTCTTTTCCTTTACCATTTCGTTCGATGATATCACCGCGACGCTTTTCTGGGCTACGGCACAAAATCAAACGGTCCCGGTCAAGATTTTCAGCATGCTGAGACTTTCCATCAGCCCGGAAATCAATGCATTGGGCGCTGTCATGATCGTACTGACCGTTGCCACCCCATTGCTGGCAGGCTACCTGTCACGCAAGTTTTCAAAAGTAAAGGCATAAATTAACAACCCTCAGCTGAAAGGAGAACCAATGGCTACCGTAACAAAAGAAAAACTGGACAGGTTATACGAGGCGTATAAAAACGGGACGCTGAGCCGGCGTCAATTTCTCAAATACCTTGGCCTTGCCGGTGCCACCATCGGGCTGGTCGGATCGCCCTTTGGAAATGCCGTGAAAGAGGCCTGGGCTGCCAAGTCCATCCGTTTCGACGGATGGGGCGGCGTGGTTTCAGAGGCGTTCCGGGAACACGCGTTTAAGCCTTTTACCAAAGCCACGGGCATCAAGGTCATCGATGGCGAATTCGGTGGAATGGACTCTTACCTGACACGCGTCAAAGCCTCCTACCCACCGGGCGGCGAGTTCAACATCGCCCATCTCAGCGCCGTTTTCGACTATGCCCGCTACGTGGAATTGGGATTTTCTTCGGTGCTGGACGAATCTAAAATCCCCAACCTTAAAAATGTCATGGCGTCAATGATCAAACCCTTAAGGGAGATCACCAAGGGGACCCTTTCGGCAGTGCCATATGATCTGGGACAGACCGGCATCGCCTATAACACCAAACATATCAGCAAGGAGAAGGCCGAAAAGCTCGGCGCTTCCCTGCTGTGGGACAAAAGCTTGAAAGGCAAAATGGGCAGCTGGGGCGGTGACCACAGAACCAACATGTGGTACGCGGCGCTTCACACTGGCCAGAGCCCCAACAATATGACCGACCTGAAGGCCATATGGGCGGCATTGCGTGAACAGCGCGGCCTGATGAAGAAATATTGGGCCTCTGGCGCCGAACTCATGAGCCTGCTGGCCAATGAGGAGATTTATGCCACGGTGGCCTGGTCCGGGCGAGTGGCCGCGCTTCAGCAGGAAGGCCACCCCATCGGCTACCTGTCCCCCACGGGCACCTACTCCTGGATGGAATATCTGTTCGTCCTGAAAGGCACCGATCTGGAAGTCGCCCAGCAGCTGCTCAATTTCATGCTGGAACCGGCCGCGGCCATCGCTGTGGCCGAAGGGCAGAATTACCCGCCCAGCCTGGATCCGACCAAGGTTAAATTAACAGAGAAGATCATGAAAATGCCGGCCTTTGACCCCACCGGCAAACTGGAAGGATACCTGTTTGCCAATCCGGCCTACTGGAATGCCAATCAGGTGGAATGGACGGAAAAATGGGATCGCATCAAGGCAGGCAGTTAGATCAACATTTGATAGCTCAAGGTTTGTAAATACCATTTGATCGTCGGGGTCGGACGCTTTTAAAGGCAAACTGTCCGACCCCGGCATCAGATAAACCAGAACAGGGAGACAGGCAATTGGCGACCGACAAGAAGCAACCCATTGTGCAGTTCAAAGGCATTTTAAAACGGTTCGGCAACGTTGTCGCCGTTGAGAAAATGGATTTTGACATCGAAGAAGGGAGCCTGGTGACGCTGCTTGGCCCTTCCGGATGCGGCAAGACCACCTTGCTGCGCATGGTGGCCGGTCTGGAGGAGCCAACCGAAGGCGATATTTTCATCAAGGGGAGCCGGATCAACGACACTCCGATCCACAAACGAAACCTGGGAATGATTTTTCAGAACTACGCCCTGTTCCCCCACAAAAATATCTTTGACAACGTGGCCTTTGGCTTGAAGTACAGGGATGTGCCAAAAGAGGAGATCAACAAAAAGGTGAAACGGGCCCTGGAAATGGTTCGCCTGCCCGGCGTGGAAAACCGTATGCCGAGCCAGCTTTCCGGCGGCCAGCAACAGCGCATTGCCATGGCACGCGCCATTGTCATCGAGCCGGATGTGCTGCTGATGGACGAACCGCTTTCCGCGCTGGACGAGAACCTGAGGGAGGAAATGCGGCGGGAGGTAGACAACCTGCAGCAGATGCTTGGCGTCACCACCATCTTTGTCACCCATGACCAGCGTGAAGCATTGAGCATGTCGGACAAGATCCTCGTCATGAAAGACGGCCAGAAGCAGCAAGAGGGACACCCCGAAGCGGTTTACAATGAACCGGTCAATCATTTTGTAGCCGATTTTCTGGGTCACTCCAACTTCATTAAGGGCGAAGTCGTCGATGTCGACAACCATCGCGTAAACATTAAAATTGAGACCGGCGATGTCCTCTTTGCTGAAAATAAAGGCGAATTTTCGAAAAGTGATAAGGTGGAAATAATCGTCCGCGCCCAGCGGTTTGATGCCTTTCCCAAGGATGAATTCAAACCGACGGAGGGAATGAACCATTTTCAGGGCCGCATCAAAGACCGCAGTTACATGGGCGGAGAGGTCAGCTACTTCATTGAATTGAGTGCCGAACGGGAAATTCATGTCATCAGTTTGATGAGAACACGGATCTACAATATCGGCGAGGAGGTCAGCGTGCAGGTATCGCCACACCATTGCCATCTGATTCCCATGGAATGAACCGGTTGGCCGTTTCGCTGCACACCTTTCAAGCTAAAACCTGAAAGCAGACACCGCCGTTTTCAGGTTTTGTTTTTTTAGCGTTGTTGGCAGCCCTGAATGTGAATTCGCTTTCTAAGACCCCAAGGGGTAAAAAAAGGAGAGGTGCGCATGCTGAAACTGGATCGCATCAAAAACCAATTCCTTGAGCGCTATCCGGATCGGATCGTCACCATTGATTCGCACATCGCCGGGGAACCGGCCCGTCTGATTGTGGGCGGGGTGGGCCCGCTGCCGGGTGAGACCATGCAGGCAAAACGGGCTTTTTTCATGGAACAATATGGTCACATTCGCCTGCTGCTGACGCGCGAACCCCGCGGTCATCGCGACATGTTTGCCGCCTGTGTCACCGAACCCGTAACTCCCGGTGCCCGGTTCGGTTTGATCTACATGGACGCGCGCCGCTATCCTTATCTCTGCGGTCATGCGACCATGGGTGCGGTTATGACCCTGATTGAGGCAGGTATGATCGACGCAGACGGAGATGCGCTGCAGGTTATTGTTGATACCCCTTCCGGCCCTATGCAAGCGACGGCCCATATGCATAATGGCAAGGTCGAATCGGTTGCGATCCGGATGGTCCCCTCCTTTGTTTATGGCGATAATGAAACCCTATCCATTCCTGAGTTCGGTCAATTGACGGTTGCAACCGTCTGTGTGGGTGGGTTCTTTGTCATGGTCTCAGCAGATCAGATCGGACTTGACTTCTCCGCGCCGAACAGAAGCCGTTTGAAAGAATTGGGGATGCAGCTCATCCAAGAAGCCAATCAACAATTGACCGTGCGCCACCCCACCCGGCCTGAAGTCAACACGGTGGATGTAACCGAATTTTATGATCCATCGTCGGACGCGCAGGGCAACGGAAAGAGCATGGTTATTTTGGGCGAAGGCCATATGGACCGCTCGCCGTGCGGCACCGGCACGGCGGCCAAGATGACCCTGCTTCATCACCGGGGCCAGTTCGGCTTCGACGAAACCTTTACGAACACAAGTCCGCTCGGAACCACCTTTCAGGGTCGGTTGGTGGAAAAAACCCGGCTGGGGGATACAACGGCGGTTGTTGCAGAAGTGCGCGGCAGCGCCTATATCACCGGCATACACGAATTCATCATCGATCCGACAGATCCATTTCAGGAAGGATTTCTGATATGACCCGAAACTCCTCTGCACCAGATCTCATTTTGTTGAACGGCAACATCCGCACACTGGATTTTCAAAAACCTCAGGCCCGGGCTATCGGCATCAGGGGGGGGCAGATTATCGCCGTCGGTGAAAATGATGAGATTGCTGCCCTGGCGGGTCAGAAGACAGAGCGCGTCGAGCTTAATGGGCGTCTGGCAATTCCAGGGTTGATGGATTCTCATTTTCATTTTTATGATTGGGCCATGGGCCGCCAGCAGCTCGATCTGGCGCGGGTCAACTCTTTGGATGAACTTCTCGATCAGGTTGCGCAGACCGCCGGGCAGTTACCACAGGAGAAGTGGATTTTAGGCCAGGGCTGGAATGAGTCCGATTGGCCCGAGCATACCATGCCCCGCCGGGATCATCTGGACGGTGTTGCCCCGTCTCATCCGGTCGCCCTCTGGCGCTGTGATCTGCATCTTGCTTCGGTTAACTCACGTGCCCTGGAACTGGCCGGAATCGATGAAACCACCCCGGACCCCCCCGACGGTGTGATTGAAAAAGATTCATCCGGGCGCCCCACCGGCATCCTGCGGGAACTGGCACCCAATCTGGTCAAATCGGTTATCCCGGCGCCAAGTGCTGATGAACTTGTGGCGGCAATGCGAGATGGCATCAGATATTTGCACACCTTAGGCCTGACCGGCCTTCACGATGCACGCCTCATGGGCGGTCTTGAGGGTGCTTCGGCTTTAAAGGCCTGGCAGCTGTTAAACGAAAAAGGGGAGCTTGATTTGCGCTGCTGGGTCAGTCTTGCCGGGGAACGCCTGGAGGAGGCCATCGCCCTGGGGCTGCGAACCGGGCTCGGTGATGAGCGCCTTCGTATTGGCCACGTTAAATACTTTGCGGACGGCGGCATGGGCGCGCGCACCGCCTGGATGCTCGAGCCCTATCTGGATGCCGAATACGGCATGCCGTTGGGCTCCATGGCCGAGCTGAGCCGCAACATTGCAGCGGCGGAAAAGGCAGGACTGGCCGTGATGGTGCATGCCATCGGGGATCGGGCCAATCGCGAGGTCATTACCACCCTGGAGGGCCTCGCTAAATTGCGCAGCGAGACAAAAGAACGATCCTTCGTGCCGCCGCTGCTGCCTCATCGCATCGAGCACACCCAGATGATTCGTTCCGAAGACATCCAACGATTGGCCAAACTCAAGGTGGCGGCCTGCGTCCAACCGCACAACATGATACTGGACATCAACATGATCGACGAATCGGTCGGGCCCCGCGGCCGTTGGACCTATGCGTATAAGGAAATGCTCGATGCGGGCATTCCGGTGCTTTTCAGTTCCGATGCACCGGTCTGCGATCCGAGCCCGCTGGTGGGGATTCATGCCGCCGTCACCCGCCAAAGGCGCGATGGCACGCCGGCGGGCGGGTGGTATCCCGAACAGCGTATCGGTGTAGAAGATGCCGTTCGCGGTTACACGACGGTGCCCGCCGCTTTTTACGGGCAGTCCCGGGAGATGGGCACGTTGACCCCCGGAAAAAGGGCCGACATGATCGTTTTGGACAGGGATATTTTTGAGGTGGATCCGATGGCGATCGCCGACGCCAGGGTGGAAATGACGATTTTTGACGGCCGAATTGTATACCAATTCAGGTCATAATGAGGAACGGTACTTTTGATCTTGTTGAGGACTTTCAGGTCATTAGAAAACCGCCGGCGTTCACCAGACCGTCAACCGGCAGAATCGGTTTGCCGTCTGTATCGACTCTGACATGCGGCGGCCAGTCGTAAGTCGGATCCATACCTTTAAAATAATCCAGCGTGTATGGCAACAGTTTCAGCGCCATCCCCCCGTTTTCTTCGGACAGCCTCGATGTGAGACCGAAATCGATTTCACCCAGTTCCGTGAGGATAATATAGCGCGGTATCTCCCTGCCGCTGCCGTCTTTGCGGACACGCGTTGCGATGTCGATGACAGTGGAAATGTCGACGGGATGTTTTTGGCTCCAATCTTTTTGCAGGGGCAAACCGGCCACATATAGATGGTGGAATTCGAGGCCGATCTGGCGGCAACTAAATGCCAGCCGGTGTAGTTCTTCCGCATTGTCATTGATGTTTGCCAATAACGGCGTGTTATTGTAAACGGTAATACCTTTGTTGCGTAAAGCCTTTACCAACTCTTCATGGACCGGCTCAATTTCACTGGAATGTAGAAATTGCGTCTCGATCTCCAGCCTCAAGGGATTGACCACCGCCAACCGGTTGAGCTCTGCCAGCCGATCAATGACCCCCCGGGTATAAACCGCGGGTTCATAGTTGAACTTGAGACTCCGCAACCGCACGGCGTTGACATGATGGATTCCCCGAAGATGATTGATCAGCTTTCCGATTCGATAAAGGTTCTCGATCGCATCTTGTTTGGATGAAACGAGCACATCGGTGATGCGGTTGTCCTGGCGAATATAATCCAGATCGATATCGTTGGTGGTGGCATCGATTTCCACTCGAGTTTCGTGGGCCCTGAAGAGTGCTGCCGATGCCGTCGGGACGATCGTGCATCCAATTCTTTGATCTTTTATTGCCTGCGCCTGCATTCTTTCCAGGGCAGGCTGATCCGTCTCATCTGCTTTGGCGGGCATTGCTTTACGGGAACCAATGAACAGCGAATCATCCCCGATTTGTGCCATAAAGCGTGCATCCAGCGTGCCTTCCGAGTTGACCCGCACGACATCCTGCTTATCAACTTTCTCGGCGAAGTCTTTAAAATATTCCGGTGTGTAGGGTGTTCTGATCCAGAAAAAATGATCATCCTGTTTATCCTGTTCAACGGCCCAGCCGCTCGAGTGCCAGTCTATTTTACCGATGGGTGTGGCCGTACAAATTCTGGGCATGACTCGATCCGACAGGTGGGCCCGCAGATATTGGGCCGCGGCCAACCCTTTTGAGATCGGCGACCAGTAGACGCTGTTGCCCTGTATGGGGCTGCAGGGGATATAGATGTAGTGAAGCTCGGCCCCCGCACCTCTTAAGAGGCTGAAGAGTCTCGTCAGCTCAGGGCCTTCATCATTGCAATCGCTCAGGAAAGGCGTCTGGACATAAACACTGATGCCGTTTTTAACAAGCGTCGAAATGATATCCAGGCTGTCCAGGGAGACCTCATCGGGATGGATGAAATGGGTGGCAACCTCCATGCGTTTTCCCAGCTGCTGCAGTTCCAGGTTTTTCATCTTGAGGGTGTTCAGCCAGAAGGAATTATCTTTATAAAAGAGATGCGGGTAGTAGGAAATGGAGCGTGTTGCCAGCCGGAGGGTCTGGACGTGCGGGATTTCTTTCAAACCGTCAATGGCTGCCATCATGTTTTTCTTGTTCAAATAGGGGTCTCCCCCCGTGATCACAATTTCCTTAATGCTGGGAGACTGCCTCACGTAATCGACCGACGCGCGGACTTCCGCTTCCGTTGGATTGGCCTGGTTTCTGGAATCTTTGTGTTTTCTGAAACAGAAGCGGCAGTAGACCGGGCAGCTCATATTCAGTAAAAAGATGACCCGGTTGCGGTACATCCGCTCTAAAAGCCCCTGATGGAATTGGCCGATCCAGGTGTTGACCTGTCCGACCGGGTCCAATTCCTCAACAAACGGCGCATACTGATAGGCCACGTTTTTCGAAATCCGCATCTGGCGAAGCGTGTGCAGGGAGAGTCTGACCGGATAGGTTTCAATGACCTCCTGCAGCGCTTCCCGCTCTGATTCGTCTACCGCAATATTGGCCAGTTTTTCATACTGGCTCACGTCCTGAATCGATATAAAGCGGTTGCCCGGTATGATTTTTTCCAAAATCGACAACACGAAAAGGTTGGGCAGGTCAATACCGCCAACTTCGATCGGAACACCGTTTGCGCTGCCCAATTTTTTGGTCAGCTCCGCAAAAAAGGCCTGCGGGTTATTTGCATATCCGCCAGCGCTTAACAGCCTTTGAAATTTAGTTTGGCCGTCACCGGCACCGATGATGTCATAGAAGAGCTTTCCTAAAAGGTATTCCTCTCCAAAATGCTCAAGGAAGTCAGTTGCCCCAGACACAAGCGCGGAAAGATTGACATCTGCCTGTTCCCGGGAGTTGACAAATTCCACCTCATAGACCGCCTCTTCGAGATTCATTTTATTCACCTTTGCCGATTTAGATAACAATTTTGGCTTTAAGCTTTCTTATCGAATTGACAGCGATGTAAACAGCACTGCCGGGCGCAACCTCTTTGGCCGCCAGTATACCATGGCCGCATTTATTGTCAAATGCATACCGCAAGGTAAAAAATTTGTTGCTTGAATTTCGATTCATCGATGATTGACAAAGTGATGATGGATGAGAGAATTTCCCTCATTTGCTTGCAAAAGAAAATAAAAAACAGTATCTCTTGATAACATTGAATTTGATACTTATCGGGCTGCTTCTTTGACTTCTTCTTTATAATCGCCGTGGCGTTTACGGTGGGATGCTCTTTGATCGCATTCAACGTCAATTGTTCATAAAAATTATCATGAAAGGCGTTTTCAAATGACATCTTCACCATCAAATATTTCCAGACAAATTGTCGCTAAGGCAAAATCCTTGGGCGCATCGCTGGCCGGTATCGCCGACGCCAGGTTACTCAAACAATCGCCGTCTCACTTCATCTATCCTAAAATGGAGCATAATCTCGCTGTCGGCTCTCGCGAACTCGCAGAAGGTGTCGAATTGGGACAAGTTGCCTGGCCGACAAACGCCAGAGCGGTGGTTGCCATTGCCGTTGAACACAAGAAGGATGAGCCGCAGATGGACTGGTGGGACGGCCAGACAGGTACGCCCGGAAATCGAATTTTAATTCGAATAAACAATAATCTGTCCGACTGGGTGGAGGAAAAATTTGACATTAAAACCCACAAACTGCCCTACCATGTGGAAAAAGGCGGCATTTTTCTAAAAGATGCGGCGGTGATGGCGGGGCTGGGCTGTATCGGTAAAAACAATTTGCTGGTCACACCGGAATTCGGTCCCAGAATTCGTCTGCGGGCGATGATTCTGGAAGCACAGGTCGAACCGACCGGCCCGGTTCAGTTTGATCCCTGCGACGGTTGTAAGGAACCCTGCAGACACGCCTGTCCCCAAAATGCGTATAGCGATATCGTTTTTTCATCGGTCGAAATGGGAATGTTGACCCTTCCCGGCCGCAACGGCTGCTACAGCCGGGCAACATGCAACATTCAGCTGGAAAAGGATATTGATGACGCTGAGATCCTTCCAGCGGAAGGCACGGAGGAACCGGGCAAACGCATCAAGTATTGCCGACGCTGCGAATTTGCATGCATCGCGGGCAGGCCATCGAAAAAGAAATAAGGATTCAAATTATTTCAGAGCGAAGCCACTTAAACGGTATAAGCATAGACACTCTCTTCTGATAGGCCAGATATTTTTCTCCAAATTCCCCTATAAGTTTTCTTTCTTCCAGCAACGTCCCTACAATCAAATAGGATGTAAGTATTACATTTACAAATATCACGGATACGTCCATTTGACGCGCCCAAATAAGTAAAATAGTTGCGAGATACCATGGATGCCGGGTTATTCCCAGGACACCTGAAGTGTCTAACTCACCTGTATCGGTTATCGCCTTGTGTGCGGTTCCCTCTTTTATCTGTTTGATTCCAATGACTTGGCGCACATCATAGTGACGCCCGCCAAGCAACAACAACAAAACAGCTGCCGATAGTAAGAGAATCTGGCCAAGGCGCAGATATCCATTCCAAGAAAATATCGCTTGAGTCCGTATCGAATATGCAAATAAGGCGACTGGTATTAGCGTTAGAATGGCAATGAGGTTGAAAAATAATCGATAAAAACGGAAGCGAGGTCCGAAGTGTTTTTTAAAATATTCGGTCACCGATGTTGATATCATCGTACTGTGTAAGACGCACCATGCAATCACAAGTAACGAAAGCATTAAGTATTTAGTGTAATCTATTGATTCCATAACAACGAATTATTGGACAAACGTCAACAAATCTCCAGCGCAATCAGTGTAACGTCATCATGCGATAATTCTTTTTCAGTATATTGATTCAATGTTTTCAGGACCGCCAATTTAAGTTCAGACAGAGAGGCTTCCGAATTTGCATCAAGGACATCTTTTAGGCGCATAAATCCAAAGCTTCTACCTTCGGGATCGGGTGCGTCAATGACGCCATCGGTATAAACAAAGAGTCGATCTCCAGGAGCCATCGAAATCGTGAGCTGGCCGTAAAGTGTATCCAGATCGACAGCAAGGGGAATATTTAGCGGAAAACCATCACTTTGACCTTTGCGCTTAGGCGGTCTGGCATAGGACCAGGCTTCGTCACCCGCTCGCCTATAAAGTACAGGGGGATGACCGGCATAGGAGATTCTCGCTTTGCCCTCCTGCCTATAGTACGCGACAACTGCCGCGGTCGTCATCGCATCCAGGCTGCGGCTGCTAATTCGCTGGTTAACTTCGCCCAGAATGACGCGACTGTCCGGCTCTCACATATGCGCTTTTAAAGTGTCGTAGACGTACTGGCTTATTTCCGAGACAGCTTCGCCGTGCCCGGTAACGTCTGCGACAGCCAGCCGCGTAATGGTATCGCCCTGGCAGACTCCAAAATAGTAGATGTCTCCACCATTACCGCCTTCACAACAGGGTGCAGAATAGATAGATCCGATGACTTTTCCGGCAGAGATCTCTACATCTCGATTGCGGATACCTCCCCATAATTCCTTACACTCGAGCCGACCATGTGAATTCGCAATTGGAAATAAAGTTTCATTCTCGTGCATTTATACTCTCCTCCCCAAAATAAAAATGCTGAAGCGCGGTAAGACGTTTCTATTTGCCGAATCCTGAAATCCCAACGCAGTCGGACAACCGCACAGCGGGTTGTATCAAACATGGTATTTTATTTTTTACTTGCGGCCGGATCGCAAATAAGGACATTTCGTTCGTCGACTTCAAATCTACATTCTTCTTCCAGAATTGTTTTTAATTTCTTGCGGGCCCGGTGCAATCTAACTTTGACATTCTCGACCGATATATCAAGAATTTCGGCAATTTCCTGATGACTGAATTCCATCAGATCAAAAAGAACCAGGACGGTCTGATATGATTCCGGTAGGCGTCTGACTTTTTCTTGGACGCATTCGCTCATTTGATGTTGCTCGAGTTCTTTTTGAAACGGAGGCCCGGCAAGAATCTCCTTTTTTTCGGTCAGAACACGGTCATTTTGCGATGATTGGCTCATTTTGCGAAAGTGATCCTGGCAAAGGTTGTAGGCAATTCTGAAAATCCACGAAGAAAGCTTGGACTCTTCTCTCAACTGGATCAGGTTTTTTTGAGCTTTGATGAAAGTCTCCTGGATTAAATCATCGGCCACCCATTCATCTTTAACAAGCGCAAAGATGAATTTTCTCACTCGCTCATAGTGGTTATGGTATATATTCCAGAAATCCATTTTTATCCTACGATATTCGGAATTACCCGCAACACGATTTATTCGCTGTCTGGTCGCACGGCAGGTCATGGGTTTCTTCTATTCCGATGAGTTCATGAATGCTGTTTGTAAGCGCAATATGAGCGCCCTTTTTAACCAACCCGGCGATATCAGAAGCCCGCTTAATCTCTGCCAATGTGATGCCCGAAGTGATTGCTTTTTCATAAAGGTGCTCGAAGCAGGGAATACAATTCGCCGCAGTCGCAGCGCCAATTGCAATTAAATTTTCGATTTTGTCCTCTAAAACCTGCTCTTCCGTTTTAGGTCTTGCTGTATCCATAAAATGATCCTCCTTTTAGGAATTATTTGATCGTAAGACGGAAGATCGGCCCTAAAGGTTACACATAAGTGATTATCTATATGTTAGAGGGGAAAGTTGTCAATCGATTAAGCCGCAGGGTCTCCCAACGGTGCGGGGTTTTCGTCGCTGGAGCACCAAATAAGGACCAAGCCTCTCCAATTGTGTCAATATTTCATTTCCTTTTGGCAGTGTAACCTTTCTGCGGGGCAATCCGTCATATCCTAAAAAGGCATCGTCAACCAAACTTTGAAAGGGGACTCATGCATGCCAAAATCCATCCCATCTGAATTGAAAAAGTGCATCGAAGACCACCGGCTGTGGCTGGAATCACACGGCAAGCACGGGCACCGGGCAGCGTTGAACGGATTCGATTTATCGGATCTGGATCTTCAGGGAGTCAAGCTCGAAGGTGCCCATTTGCGCGGCGCAGACTTGTCCAGGATACAGTTGCGGGCTGCCGATCTGACGGGTGCCGATTTGGTGGATTGCTGCCTGGAGAACGCGGGGCTTCAATGGGCTAATCTTGCGGGTGCCAACATGGCCGGCGCCAGCATGGCCGGCGCTAATCTGCAGTTCACCAATTTCTCTGGAGCGATCCTCGAATCCGCAGGTTTTAAAAATGCCCGTATGCACAATACGTGGTTCTGGCGTTCCGTTTGCTCGGGGACCGATTTTACGCGGGCCTGTTTCCACTTTGTCAGTTTTGCATCCGCCCTTCTGCAAAGGGCGCGGTTTGAGCGGGCCGTTTTGAGGCACGCGGAATTCGACGATGCCAATTTAGAATCATGCGATTTTTGCGATGCGAGCATTGCCATGTGCAATATGACAGGCGCCCGGTTTTACCAGTGCGATTTTTCCGGGGCTAAGCTGGTTCAAGTTGATTTTCCAACTGTAAATCACGACGATAACATTGCATAATATATCTAGAATTCGTCT
>Ga0209536_100005614_pt1 | contig 19435 bp, 17 predicted proteins | sample DeeMarSeWOR28_12_FD_187461 | JGI IMG/M metagenome (GOLD analysis project Ga0209536, IMG submission 187461) | Marine sediment microbial communities from White Oak River estuary, North Carolina - WOR-2-8_12 (SPAdes) (version 2) | ecosystem: Environmental > Aquatic > Marine > Intertidal zone >...
CCTCCGCCGCGCTGGCCGTGACGGCGGGCGGCGGCGGCTCGGACTCGGAGCAGGCGGGCGCAGCCAGCAGGGCGAGCGCGATCAACGCATGGGGTCGGAAGCGCAACGGATCCCTCCAGCAACGCTGCGTGTGCAAGCGCGGGGCCGTTCGACGGACCGTGTGGAAGGCGGTGGGATGCTTCCCAGCAAGCCATCCGATCCGGAACGAGGGCAGCTTGCCCCGAACTGGGGCGTCCTGCCCGTTCCCGCGGGTCGCGGGTCAGGGCGTGGTGTCGAGCCCGGGGAGCCGGGTTGCGAAGTGCACCACGGCCCGCAGCTCGGCATCGGTGTAGCCCGAGACGAGCCGCTCCATCCCCGGGTGGGCGTTCTGGCGGCGCCCTGCCGCGATCGCCCGGATCTGGCGCAGCAGGTAGCGCTCATGCTGGCGCGCGAGCATCGGAACGAAGCGATCGGGGTCGCCCTCGCCGCGCGCTCCGTGGCAGGCCCGGCAGTCGCGCTCGTACAGGCGGCGCCCCTCGGCGTCGGCGCGCTCGCCCTCGGAGTCGTCGCGGGGCGCCGGGGGTGGAAGGGTCTCGATGTAGGTCGCGACATCCGCCAGCTCCTGCGCGTCCACCAGGGCTTCCGCGAAGGGCGCCATCACGGGGTTGCGGCGGCGTCCCTCTCGGATGTCGGCCAGCTGCTTGATGATGACTTCGCGGTGCTGACCCGCGAGCTGGGGGAAGCTGCCGTCGGCTCGCCCGCTTCCGTCGGGGAGGTGACACACCGCGCAGCTCGCGTAGGCCTCGGCCCCCGCCTCCGCGTCACCGGAAAGCGACAGCGCTTCGCGGACGCTCGGAGCGATCTCGCCGTCACTCCCCGGCTGGGCGGAGCCCGTGGCCCAGGTCGCGGCCGCCGCGACGACCGCCAGCAGCGTCGCAGCCGCCAGCCGCCGGACCGCGCCGTCGCCACCCGCTCTCCCGCTCCGCATGCGCCTCCGCCTCCGATCCCTGCCGCCTGCCGCCGCCTCGCGGGCGAACCATCGTAGGTCCCGGCAGCGCGACGCGCGAGAGACGCGTTGCCGTGCCCGCTGCTCCCGCGCGAGCTGGATCGGGTGGTACCCTCTCGTCGGGCCTCGCATGGCACGTTACCTGCTCACGGGAGCGACGGGCTTCATCGGTCGGCACCTCGCGCAGCGGCTGCTGGCGCGGGGCGGGACGGTGTACGCGCTGGTGCGAGGGGCCTCGCTGGGTCGCCTTCGCTCGCTGCGCGAGAGCTGGGAGGGAGGCGAGCGGGTCGAGGAGGTCGTGGGCGACATCGAGGCGCCGCTGCTCGGCATCGGGCGTGCGCGGCTCGACGAGCTGAGCGGCTGCATCGACCACGTCTTCCACCTGGCTGCGCTCTACGACATGGCCGCGAGTGCCCACCGGCTCGAGACCGCGAACGTCCAGGGCAGCTGGCACGCGGTCCAGCTCGCCAACGCGATCGACGCCGGCCGCTTCCACCACGTGAGCTCGATCGCGGCGGCGGGCCGCTACCGCGGTGTGTTCCGCGAGGACATGTTCAGCGAGGCGACTGGACTCGATGACCCGTACTTCCGCAGCAAGCACGCGTCGGAGCGCGTGGTGCGACTGGAATGTCGCGTCCCCTGGCGCATCTATCGGCCCGGGATCGTGGTCGGTCACTCCCAGACCGGTGAGATGGACAAGGTCGACGGGCCCTACTACTTCTTCGACCTGCTGCGCCGCCTCGCGGCGGCACTTCCGAGCCGGCTCCCGCTGATCGGGCTGGAAGGCGGGGATCTGAACCTGGTGCCCGTCGACTTCGTGGCCCGGGCGATGGACCACATCGCGCACCGGGAAGGTCTCGACGGTCGCACCTTCCACCTGGTCGACCCCGCTCCGAAGAGCGCCGTGGAGACGATCAACGTGTTCGCGCGCATCGCGCGTGCGCCGCGGGTGGCCCTGCGCTTGCGGGCCCCCGGGGTCGGCGCGGCACTCAGCCGCCTGGGGGCGGTGCCGATGCGTCTCGCCGGCGCTGCGCTCAACTCGCGGTTCGGGATTCCCCCGCGCCTGGTCCAGAGCTTCGACTGGCCGACCCGCTTCGACTGCCGCGAGACCACCCGGGCCCTGACGGGCACGGGCATCGAGGTGCCGCCCCTCGAGTCCTACGCCCAGATCCTGTGGGACTACTGGGAGAACGAGCTCGACGCCGACCTGTCCTTCAGCCCGGCGCTGGCGCGGGCGGTCCAGGGCCGGCGCGTGCTGATCACCGGGGCCTCGTCGGGCATCGGCCGGGCCGCCGCGCTCAAGCTCGGCGCCGCGGGAGCCCACGTGCTGCTCGTCGCCCGCTCGGCGCAGCGCCTCGAGCACCTGCGCGCCGCGATCGAGAAGGCGGGCGGAGTGGCCCACGCCTACCCGGCAGACCTCGCGAGCGTCGAGAGCTGCGACCTGCTCACGAAGCGCGTGCTCGAGGAGCACGGCGGTGTCGACGTGCTGGTAAACAACGCGGGCCGCTCGATCCGGCGCTCGCTCGATCTCGCCTACGAGCGCTTCCACGACTACGAGCGCACGATGCAGCTGAACTACTTCGGAGCGCTCAAGCTGACACTGCGATTCCTGCCGGGCATGCGCGCGCGGCGCGACGGTCACATCGTGAACGTGTCGTCGATCGGTGTGCAGCTGGGCGAGCCGCGCTTCTCGGCCTACGTGGCCTCGAAGGCCGCGCTGGACGCGTTCTCGCGCTCGGCGTCCGGCGAGCTGATGGGCGACGGCGTGACGATCACCACCGTCTACATGCCGCTGGTGCGGACGCCGATGTCTGCGCCGACCCAGCTCTACGACCTGATGCCGGAGCTCACCGCGGCGCAGGCCGCGGAGATGATCTGCAACGCGATCGTGCGTCGGCCGCGGAAGGTGGCGATGCCCGGCAGCGTGCTGAGCGAGGCCGCCTACCTGGTCGCGCCGCGACTGGTGGACGCGTCGATGAACGTCCTCTACCGGCTTACCCAGCCCGCCTCGGCCGATGCGTCGGCGCGCGCCTCGCTCGGGCGGGCGGTACACGCCATAGGCCGGCGGCTGCCGGCGGGCCTCAGGCGCTCTGCTCGGCGCGAGGAGGATCGGCCGGCGGGACGGGAAGCGTCGCCGCCGCGAGCTCCTCGAAGCCCGCCCGGACGCTCTCGACCAGATCGTGAAGATCCGGTACCACGTCCCAGTCGGCGTTGAGACCCCAGTAGAGATTGCCGTCGTAGCTCATCAGTGCGATGCCGAGCGCCTGGTGGCCCACCAGCGGAACCACCGGGTAGGTCTCGAGCTGACGGGCGCCCAGCAGGTAGACGGGCGCCTGCGCACCGGGCACGTTGGTGATGACGATGTTGGCGACCGAGCTGTGCGCGCCGGCGCGGAAGAGCGCGCCGAGCAGCGGCGCCGGCAGCAGCAGGTCGGCGGCGCGGATCACCCGGTCCATCGCACCGGACTGTCCCGAGGCCTTGAGCTCGTGGGTGGTCTCGACCACCCGCAGCAACCGCTGCCAGGGGTCCTTCTCGTCGAGGGGCAGGCGCGTCAGCATGCCGGAGACCCGATTGCCGAGCGACCCCTGCTCGGCCTCGCTGCGCACGCTCACGGGAACCAGTGCGCGGAAGTCGAGGTCGTCGACGTCCACGCCACGCCGCTGCAGGAAGCTCCGCAGGGCACCACTCGCCAGCGCGAGCACGACGTCGTTGAGCTTGCCGCCGGCTCGCGATCCGATGCGGCGCAGCGCATCGAGCGGCAGCCGCAGGCCGTCGAAGCGCCGATGCGGGCCGACCTCGACGTTGAGCGGTGTCTGGGAGGTGCTCCCGGCGGCGCTCCAGGCGTTCTCGATCAGCCGCCGCAGACCGCCCCCGACCGCCGCCACGGGCTCGGGGGGGCGCTCGCCTTCCGGTCGCGAGGAGCGGAGGAGCGAGAAGGGCGCGATCGCGCGGTGGCGCAGCTCTTGCGCGAAGAGCTGGCTGCCGGTCGGCGCCGGCCGCGGCAGCCAGGGCCGGGCGGGAGGCGGCTCGTAGTCGGGCCGGGTTCCGACCAGCAGCTTGCCGATCGCGACGCCCGAGATGCCGTCCGCCATGCAGTGGTGGACCTTCGCCACCAGGGCGAAGCGGTCGCCCTCCAGACCATCGACGAACCAGTACTCCCAGAGCGGCTTTCCGCGGTCGAACTCCTGGGAGAGGATGCGTCCGGTCATGCGCTTGAGCTGGCGCATGTCTCCGGGCGGGGGGAGTGCGGTGTGGCGGACGTGATACAGGAGATTGAAGCGCGCGTCGTCGATCCAGACGGGCTGGCCGAAGCCCGGCACCCAGGCCAGCTTCTGCCGGAACCTCGGCACCTTGTGGAGCTGGGCGTCGATGAACGCGAGCACGCGCTCGAAGTCGAGGCCGCCGTCGGGCTTGCGCAAAGGGCCGGCCTCGAAGATCGAGACCGAGCCGATGTGCATGTGGGCCTTGCCGTCCTCCATCGCCAGGAAGGAGAGGTCCATCGCGGAGAGGCGCTCGTAGTGGGCGTAGGCCATCGCACGGCCCCCGTTTCCGTCGCGTGGCGCACAGGATACCGGATCGGGCAGGGATCTCGGACCCTCCCGCGTGCCGCCGCCGACGTCGGAGACCACAATTCGTTCGGCTTCCCGCGGAGGTTCTGCGGGCTCGATCGAGGTCCCGGAGGCGGGCTTCAGCGAGCGCGCACCGGTGACGGACCTTCGACGTTGCCGAGTCCGTCCGGAAGCAGCGGAATGGGTGTCCCTCCCACGCCGGCGAGTAGCCCGGGTGGACCCCGCTCGGGTCGAGGCGGCGTGAAGGGTTCGACACGAGAGACCGCTCCGCGTCCACTTCCCTCTGATGGGCGGCCAAGTTGTTTCCCGTGGGGCGAGGCGCTGCGGCGCCGGAGCCTCGGGATGACGGCACGGACCCGAGCGGCCCTGCCCGTGCTGCTCGTGCTGGCGGTCGCCTGCAGCGGCGGCGGCGGATCCGGTGGGACGGCTTCCTGCCAGCTCGATGGCACGGGCTGTCCGCTCAATCGCGCCGTCGACACCGACGGTGATGGGGCCGCCGACTTCGTCCACGTCGCGGGCGACTTCGATGGGAACGGGACGACGAATCTGGCGGACCTCCAGCCCGCCATCGCGCAGCTCAGCGACGAGGGGCCGAAGCGGGTGAGGATCTCCGGGGGGCCCTACGACATGACCTCGATCCCGAGCATCGAGGCGTGGCAGGCGCTGGACGGACCATACGACCCCTTCGCGGGGATCGTGCTCGAGTCGGAGACGGAGCTCGTCTGCGACGAGGGAGTGGTCCTACGCGCATGGACGGATCCCGCGAGCGTCTGGAGTTCGCCCCTCGGCTTCCGACTGATCACGAACACGGCGCGCAACGACGACGAGATCGACCACCACGTCGTGATCCGCGGCTGCACGATCGACTACGGGTGGGGCGCTCCCTACGACGGGTCTGCGCTGGTCAGCCCGAACCACTTCAGCGTATACCTCGATCGGATCCACGATGGCGGCGTCTTCGACTCCGAGATCATGAACTCGAACCACAGCTGTGTCTACGTGCGCGAGTCGGAACGCGTGCGGGTGGATCGCAACGACATCCACGGCTGCTCGGCCTGGAACCATTCTGGCACGCTCACAACGCTCACGTCACCGGCGCCAGCTGGAGCGATCGCGCTCGACGTCGATGCGGACAACTTCGGCGCCCGCAGTCCGGTCAAGATTCGACTCGACGACGGCAGCTGGCATCACGCCGACGTCGAGCGTGTGGCTCCGGGCCGGATCTGGCTGTACGCGGGAGATGCGTTGCCGTCGCCGGCCGGATCGGGAAACGAAATCTTCGTCGTGGCGGGACACTTCAATGCCATCTACTTCTTCGCGGCCTACGGCCACGATGCGCTGGACGACTCGGCGTCGTTCAATCTCATCCACGACATCGGCAATGTCGCGCTGCACACACGTGCCAACAGCTCGCCGATGACCGACACCGCGCGAGTCGTTCGCGTGGCCTGGCGCTACAACCAGGTGTGGGACGTGGCCGGCGCGTGCATCGACGTGCGCAGCACGACCGACGGCATCAGCGAAGGCAACCACTGCGAGTTCACCGAGGGCATCACCTTCAACAACCAGGCTCGGAACTGGTGCTCGGAAGCGCTGCTCCGCTGCGACGCGAACAGCTCGATCGCCGGAGCGAGCTGCACCTCGCACGCCGATTGTCCTGGGGGGCGATGTGCGAACGATCGGGACTGCACGCGAAACTTCTCGGTCGTTCGTTCTGTCTTCACGCGCAACCGGTCCGGCGACCTCGCGCCCGTGCGGTTCCAGGGCAACACGGAAGGTGCGGTCTTCGAGGAGACGATCATCGAGGGCTCGCGCAACCGCGCCTGCGTCTACAACGGCGGCAATGTGCGCGATCTGGTGCTGCGGGATGTAGAGCTGCGTAGATGTGATCGCGAGGGCTGGCTCGATGCGGGCAGCTCGTCGGATCTGGAAGCGGTCACGATCGATGGGCTCTCGATCGAGGGTTTCGGACTCGAGACCGTCGCGAGCGGGGGCGTATACGTGGGGATGCGGATGCTCGGCGCGCATCGCGGCTGGGTCGTTTCCGGACTGGAGTGTCGCCAGGGCAGCGCGAGCTGCCTGAGGTTCCAGGGCGGGCTCGAGGACATGTACTTCTCCGGGTTCCGGGTGGATGGCACCCGGGCCGGCTTCCTCGGGCGCATGAGCGAGGCGGAGGCCGCGTCGGCCTTCAGCGTCTGCGACGAGAGCTCCCTCGACTCGTGGCTCATCACCTGGGATGCAGACGGCCGCGATGACTGCGACTTCGCGTCGCAGGCGCCAGCCGACCGCTGCCACGGTGGGCCTGCGGCGGGCGCCGCCTGCAACTCCCAGTCCGGGTGTGGCGGTGGCATCTGCGCGGCCCGCTGCGTCGGCGGGGCGAGCGCGGACCTGCGCTGTGGCTCCGATGACGACTGTCCGGGAAGTGTCTGCGGAGCGCGCACGCTCAACCGCTGCTACTGCAACGGAAGCGCGTGGGTTCGGGACCACTTCCAGGACTACGAGGGCATCCAGTTCGCCAATCAGTCCTTGCCGATCAAGAACGTGTCCCTGGTCTCGGGCGAGGTGTTCAGCATCGACGGGGAGAACCTGATCGACCTCTGGCGCTCGACCGCGGGCATCGACGGCCTGATCTTCCGCGACATCCGGCTGGGCGAGAGTGCCGACTCGCTGTTCCACCCGAGCGGCGAAGGGATCTCGTGGGGCACCGGGCAGGACATCCAGAACCTGACGATCGAGAACGTCACCTGGGACCCGAACCTCTGACGCGTCCCGGACGCGTTCGCCCCCGAGGGCCGCGGACTCGTTGTGACCCCGCGACGAACGCCGAGGGCTGTGGAGCGGTCGTCTCCCGGGGAGCCGTCGCCGAGACCGGTCGGGCGGCCAGGCTGCGATACCCTGGCCCGAAACCCGCCCCGGAGGCCCGATGAGCACTGCCACCCCTCTGCCCGAGGACGTCGATCCCCGCTCGCTCGACGTGATCTCTCCGGAGAAGTACCAGCGGGAGGGCTATCCGCACCGCGAGTGGACCTGGCTGCGGCGGCACGACCCGGTCCACTGGATCGAGTCCGAATGGTGCGATCCCTTCTGGGCGATCACGAAGCACTCGGACATCGTGGCGATCGGCAGGAACCCGCGCGATTGGATCATCGAGCCGCGGATCGCGGTCTTCACGCGCGACGTGCCGCCCGAGCCGACGACGCGCCACCTGCTCACGATGGACCCGCCCGACCACGGCCGCTACCGGAACCTGATCTCGAAGTGGTTCACCCCGCGCACGGTCAAGGTCTGGGAGCCGAAGATCCAGCAGACCACCCGCAAGGTGCTGGACGAGGCTGCGAAGAAGGGCGAGATCGACTTCGTCGCGGACGTCTCGGCGCCGATCACGATTGCCGTGATCGCATTGATGCTGGGCATCCCGGAGCAGGATTGGCACCTGCTCTTCCGCTGGACCAACGAGATCATTGCGCCCGAAGATCCCGAGTTCCAGCGGGGCCGCACGGCCCTCGAGACCACCGACCAGGCTCGCGTCGAGCTCTTCACCTACTTCAAGGAGATCTCGGAGAGGCGCCGCCGCGATCCGCGCGACGACATCCTGTCGGCCGTGGTCCAGGGTCGGATCGACGGTGCGCCGCTGCCGGACTTCGAGCTGCTCTCCTACTACTTCCTGCTGGTGGTCGCCGGGAACGAGACCACGCGCAATGCGATGACCGGCGGCATCCAGTGCTTCGTCGACGCCCCGGACCAGTGGCGCATGCTCGTGGCCGACGCCTCGCTCGTGGATGGCGCCGTCGAGGAGACGGTGCGCTGGACCACGCCGGTGATCCAGTTCGCCCGCACGGCGACGCGGGACATGACGGTGCGCGACAAGACCGTGCGCGAAGGCGAATCGGTCTGCCTGTTCTACGCCTCGGGCAACCGCGACGAGGAGGTCTTCGACGACCCCTTCGTGTTCCGCGTCGATCGCCAGCCGAACGACCACGTGGGCTTCGGACGCGGCGAGCACGTGTGTCTCGGCGCCCACCTGGCGAGACTCGAGATCCGCAGCATGTACCAGCAGCTGCGCGAGCGGCTGGTGCGCATGGAGCGCACCGGACCCGTGGTGCGGGTGCGCTCGAGCTTCGTCGGCGGCATCAAGCGGGCCCCGATGCGCTGGGAGCTGCGCGACGCCCCGGCCTCACGCGGGTGAGCATGAGCGAGAGCTATGCGATCCAGGCGCTGTTCGGCGAGAACCGCAGCGAGTTCGTCGACCACGTTCCCCACTGTGTCGAGCTCGGGATCCGCTGTCTGCACGTCGGGCCGCGGCAGGCGACGCTGATGGTGCCGTATCGCGGCGAGCTGGTCGGCGATCCGACGCGGGGCGTCGTCTTCGGTGGGGTGGTCACCACGCTGCTCGACCAGGCCGGCGGCGTGGCGACCCTCTGCAGCCTGCCCGAGCTCGTGTCGATCGCGACCGTCGACCTGCGCATCGACTACCTGCGCGCAGCGAGGCCCGGCCGCGACCTCTACGGCCACGCCGAGTGCATCCGGCGCACCCGCAGCGTGGCGTTCGTGCGGGGCCAGGCCTGGGACGAAGACCGCGAGGATCCGTTCGCGATCTGCATCGGCACCTTCATGCTCGGTGCGAATGCGAGCGAGCATCCGCTCGCGCGCGCGATGGCGGGGCAGGGCGAGTGAGCGCCAGCCAGGACCTGGCCGATCGCATCCCGTACGCCCGCTTCCTCGGGCTCCGGGTCGAGCGAGATCGGAACGGACTGGTCTGCGTGCTGCCGTTCCGGACCCAGATCGTCGGGAATGCGCGCCTGCCGGCGGTGCACGGTGGGGTGGTGGGAGCCTTCCTCGAGCTCACGGCACTGCTCGGACTGCTCGACCAGAGTGACGGTTCCGGCATCCCGAAGCCCATCAACTTCAGCGTCGACTACCTGCGCAGCGCCCGCGCGACGGACACCTTCGCGCGCGCCGGGATCGTCAAGCTCGGTCGCCGGATCGCGAACGTCCGGGTCTTCGCGTACCAGGAAGACCCGGACAAGCCGGTAGCGGCCGGGATCGGCAACTTCCGACTCTGAGACGGCTCTCGTCTCGATCAGACCATCCGATAGCGCATCGGCAGGTGCTTGAGTCCGATCACGAAACTGGCCTCGATCCACTGCTCGGGGCCCGCCTGCTCGACGAACTCGACCCGGCGCGCCAGCTCGGAGAGCAGTGCCGCCTGGGAGCGACGCGCCAGATGCGAGCCCAGGCAGAAGTGTTCGCCGTGGCCGAACCCGATGTGGCGGTTCCCTTCCCGGTCGACCCGGAACGAGAAGGGATCGTCGAAGACCTCCTCGTCGCGGTTGCCGGAGCCGTAGAACAGGATCAGCTCGTCGCCCTCGGAGATCGCCTGGCCCCCGACCACGGCAGCCTTCGCCGCCGTGCGCTTCATGTAGTTGACCGGCGAGGTCCAACGCACCACCTCTTCCACCGCCGACTTCACGAGCCCCGGGTTGGCGCGCAGCTTCGCGAACTCGCCCGGGTTCTGGAGCAGCGCGTGCATGCCCCCGGCCAGCGCATTCTTCGTGGTGTCGTGGCCGGCGGTGAAGGTGATCAGGTAGTAGCCGAGCGTCTCCATCGGGCCCATCAGCTCGCCATTCACCCGGCCGTTCGCGAGCACGCTCGCCAGGTCATCGCGCGGATTGGCGCGGCGGTCCTCGATGATGGGCTGGAACATCTGGAACAGCTCGAGTCCGAGCTTCTGGATCGCGGCGTCGCGGTCCTCGCCCTTGAGGCCGAGCTCCGCGTCGTCGATCGCGAAGAGCTGGTTGGTGAGCTCGAGTACGCGTGGCTCCTGCTCACGAGGCAGCCCCAGGATCGTGGAGAGCACGCGCAGCGGGTGTGCGACGGCCACGTCCATCGCGAAGTCGCACTCCCCGTCGCGCCGGGCGAGCTCGTCCACCAGCTCGCGGGCGCTCTGCGCGACGATCGACTCCACCGGGCGCAACGCGCGCGGCGTGAAGTAGGGACTCGCCACCTTGCGGAAGTCGCGGTGTCGGGGCGGATCCATCTCGATGATGGTCCGCATCGCGCCGATCCCGCTCTCCCGGTCGATCTGCTGATTCTGCGGCTGGATGGTGATGCCGGGATGATTCAGGAAGGTATCCGGGTCCTTCCCGACGCGGCAGATATCGGCGTGCTTCGTGATCGCCCAGAACGGACCGTAGCCCGGGGGCTGGCAGCGATGTACCGGCGACTCTGCGCGCAGCCGGCTCCAGATCTCGTGGGGCGGACCGTGGTCGCGGTAGTAGGACGGCTCGATCAGCTCGCTGCCGTCCGTGATGATGTCGTCGCTTCCCTTCGGAGCCGATGCAGTCATCGCCTGCCTCCCTTGCGGTTCGGGGCCGGTGCCAGCACGGGTGCCAGCCGTCGCTCGAGCAGTCCGCGCAGCTGCTCTTCGCTGCGCTGCGGCGCCGGAGCGACCAGCAGCGAGAGCAGCACGCGCAACATCCACTCGACGCATTCGTCGGCCTCTTCGTCACTCCAGCTGGCGGCCTTCACCAGCCGATCCAGGGCCTCGCGCGCCATCGCCAGCACCCCCGGCCGGGTGAAGTCGGCGAGCATCTCCGCGTCGAGCGCGGTCGAGCTCCACATCGCGGACAGCAGCGGGCTGCGCGGCACCTCGTTCAGCACGTAGAGCATGGCCTCGACCGCCATGCGGCGGGGCTCGCGCCAGGCGCGCAGGTGCCGGGCCAGGTCGCCGCCGAGGCTGCGTCCCGCGTCCAGCAGCGTGGCGGAGATCAGCGCGTGGACGTCCTCGAAGTAGCGGTAGACCGTGGGCCGGCTGACGCCGGCCTCGCTGGCGACGGAGGAGAGGGTGGTCGCCGGCAGGCCGTCCCGCACGACGCAGCGCCCGGCGGCCTCGATCAGCCGCTGCCGGGCGGCGCCCCGCAGCGGGGAGTTGCCGGCCCACGACTCGCGGGGCGGGTTGGCTCGGGAGGCGGCCGGGGTTGCCATGCTCAGCTCCAACGTAGCACGAACGTTACAGGCATTCTCGAGGTGTAAATATCGCCCGTTCGGCTCCACCCCTTGACAGCGCCAGCCCGGTGCCCAGAAGAGGCCGCATTCGCCGCCGTGGCCCCGGTGCCGCGGATCAGCGCAAGGAAGGAGAACACGATGGCTCAGTTCAGTCTCTACCGACCCTGGGCTGCGGACTCGTGGCGGGACTTCGACCAGCTGCGACGGGAGATGGATTCCCTGCTGGGGCGGTTCGCTGCCCCGTCGTCGCTGTCGAGCGGCTGGCGGGGTGTCTTCCCGGCCGTGAACCTCTACGAGACCGCGGACGGCTACATCCTGACGGCCGAGCTGCCGGGTGTGGCGCCGGAGGACATTCAGGTCTCGCTCGAGGGCGCCACGGTGACGTTGTCCGGCGAGCGCCGGATCGGCTACGCGAACCAGGAGGGCGTCAGCCTGCATCGCTCCGAGCGGCAGGCCGGCAGCTTCCGGCGGGCGTTCGAGCTGCCGAGCACGGTCGACCCCGGCAAGGTCGAGGCCATCCACAAGAACGGCGTGCTGATGCTGCGCCTGTCGAAGACGCCCGAGGCCCAGCCGCGACAGATCTCGGTGAAGGCCGGTTGAAGGAGGAACCCATGCGCGACGCAAATGCTCTTCAGACGCGAGACAAGCAGGAGCTCCAGGGCGAGGGCACGCGGCCGGGCCCGGTCTTCCGACCGGAGATCGACATCCTGGAGCGTGCGGATGCCTACGTGATCTACGCCGATCTGCCCGGAGTCGACGAGCAGTCGGTGGACGTGCGGCTCGACCGAGGAGCGCTCTCGATCGACGCCCGGCTCGCGACGCTCCCGGAGGAGAGCTGGACCCCTCTCCACACGGAGTATCGCTTCGGCTCGTATCACCGCGAGTTCCGCATCTCCGAGGACATCGACGCCGGCGGCGTCTCGGCCCGGGTCAGCAACGGCGTGCTCGAGCTCCACCTGCCCAAGAGCGCCGAGCGGCAGCCGCGCTCGATCGAGGTCCGGGCGGGCTGACGTCGGGATGCTCCGCCACCGGCCCGGGAGCCATCGTGCTCTCGGGCCGGTGAACCCGGCTTCGGCGCTGGAAGGCCGCCATGCCCCGCATGGCCTCGCTCCCAGGCTCTTCCCGGTCGGGACCCGACCCGCTTCCGCAGCGAGTTCAGGGAGCTGAGCTGTCAGCGCTGGCCGAGCTCCGGGTCGCGACCGGCAGCGACTCGCGGATCCGGAGCCGCTGGTTGGCATCGACGTCGACCCGCGTATCGCGCCGCCCGGACGGCCAGTGCACCTCGAGCCGCTCCACCCGCTGCGCGTCGCCGAGGCCGAAGTGGAGCACGTGGCTCGAGCTCGACAGGAAGCCCGACCCGGCCGCCACCTGGCGCACCTGGCGCCGGCCCCCGCTCTCGATGGTCACGATCGCGCCGATCGCGTCGCGGTTGCTGCGCGTTCCTTCGAGGTCCACCTGGAGCCAGGCCCCGCTCTCGCCGCGTCCCATCAGCAGGACGGCGGGCTTCTCCAGGTTCTGGAGCAGCAGGTCGAGACGGCCGTCGCGATCGAAGTCCGCGACCGCGACCCCCCGGCCGTCCTCGATACGATTCGACGACGTGAGGTAGGCGACGTCGACGAAGCGTCCGTCGCCCAGGTTCCAGAACAGCAGGTTGCGCTCGAAGCCGTTCAGCGAGTTCTCGCCGATGTCCGGTGGAGCGCCCTCCTCGGCCCAGTTCTCGGAACGTCGACCGACGTTCTCGATCACGACGTCCATTCAGACGTCGTCTTCGAGCTTCCCGCTGAGGAATCCGTTCGCGCCGTAGAGGTCGAGCCGGCCATCGTTGTCGAAGTCGAGCCAGACCGTCGCCCATCCCCAGCCGCTGTCCTGCGCTCCGCTCTCGGCCGCGAACTCGCGAAAGCGGCCGTCCCCCAGGTTCTCGTAGAAGCGATTGCCGCGGAACCACGAACGGATCGCCTCGCGCACGTAGGGACGGAACAGGAGGTCGAACAGGCGCGGTACGCGTCCCACCTCGAAGTCGGGTACCTCGAGCACCCAGCCCGAGCCCGAGCGCATGCCGGCGACGAACAGGTCCAGGTCGCCATCGCCGTCGAAATCCCCCCAGTCGGCGCTCATCGCCGCCACCGGCTTGTCGACGCCCGCTTCGCGGGAGACCTCTTCGAAATGGGCGAGGCCGTCGTTGCGGTAGAGCACGTCGTAGCCGAAGTCGTTCCCGACGAACAGGTCGACGTCGCCGTCCAGGTCGTAGTCCGCCGCGACCGGTGCCAGCGACCAGCCGCGATTGGCGACCCCCGATGCCTTCGTGACGTCGCGGAAGCGACCATGGCCGTCGTTCAGGAAGAGCTGGTCGGGCCGCGCGTTGGTCGCGCGGCCGGGCGGATCCGGGGCGTTCCAGTAGACGTCGTCGTGGTTGGCGAGATAGAGGTCCGCGAAGCCGTCGCCATCGAAGTCTGCGGCCACCGCGCTGATCGTGCGCTCGGGGGTCACGAGCCCGGCGTCCGGCACCTCGCTGAAGTGATCGCCCTGGTTGCGGTAGAGCAGCGGCGGGCCGCCCTCGGCGCCGACGAAGAGATCGCGCCGACCGTCGTTGTCCACGTCGACCGGCAGCGCGGTCGTCAGCACCCGGTCGAGGGATACGCCGAAGCCCCACTCCCGGGACGCCTTCGTGAAGTATCCGCCGTCGTTCAGGAACAGCTCGATGCGGTCGCCCGCGAGCAGGATCACGTCGGTCCAGCCGTTGCCGTCCATGTCGCTGGCGGCGACCCCGGATCCGTAGATGAAGCGCTGCGGCTCTCCGTGTGGATCGGTCACCATTCGCGTCTCGTGCTGGAACCAGAGGCCGCGCAGCGTGGTCTCGTCGGTGAAGTACGCGCGGGGCACCGGCACCTCGAAGAGCGGTCCGGGCCGATCGCCGCTGATGCGCCAGCCCTCTGCCCCGCGTACCAGCGTGACCTGCTTGCTCTGGCGAATCGCGCGTAGCGATCCGTCCGGTGCGATGCCCTCCGCGACCAGGTCGAGCCAGGCGACCACCGGCTCCACCTCGAGGTCCACGCGGTCGATGCCGACCCGGGTCTGCTCGATGCGATCGAATCGGGCGAGCAGCTCCAGAGTCGGAGACATCGCCTGCTCACGCCGAGGCTCGGCGAAGAGCGCAGCCAGTGCGCCGGGCTCCATCTCGCTGATGGCATCGGCGTAGGTGTGGTGCAGCAGAGCGTGGATCGGGTCGACCGTCTCCCGGCGGGTCTGCTGCCAGCTGGCGCAGCCGCCCGCGGCCAGCAGCGCCGCGAGGCCCGCCGCCAGCGCGCCGCGGGTCGACCTCCCCATGCATCCTCCCTCCAGGACCGCAATAGCTAAGCAGAACCGGGCGCGGCTCGTCCACAGTAGAATCGGCATGGAGGAGGTGGCATGACTTCCGACTCGGCATCCCGGATCGCGCCCGGCGCGCTCGGCTTCGACCCCGATGCCCTGCGCGAGAAGTACCGCGAGGAGCGGGAGAAGCGGCTGCGTCCGGACGGCAACGACCAGTATCGCCACCTCGCGGGAGAGCTGGCCCACTACCTGGACGATCCCTACGTCGAGCCGGGCTTCAGCCGGGAGCCGCTCCACGACGAGGTGGAGGTCGCGATCGTCGGCGGCGGCCTGAGCGGGCTGTGCACCGGCGCCCGCCTGCGTCAGGCGGGCATCGAAGACCTCCGCATCGTCGAGAGCGGAGGCGATTTCGGCGGTACCTGGTACTGGAACCGCTATCCGGGCGTACAGTGCGACATCGAGTCGTACATCTACCTGCCCCTGCTGGAAGAGCTGGGCTACATGCCGACGGAGAAGTACGCCCACGGCCCCGAGATCCGCGCCTACACCCGCTCCCTCGCCGAGCACTTCGACCTCTACCGCAACGCCTGTCTCCAGACACAGGTGACGGCGCTTCGCTGGGACGCGGAGCGCGCGCGCTGGATCCTGGGCACCAGCCGCGGCGACCGCATGCGGGCGCGCTTCGTCTGCGTGGCGAACGGGCCGCTCTCCCGCCCCAAGCTGCCGGGCATCCCGGGCATCGAGAGCTTCCGGGGCCACTCGTTCCACACCAGCCGCTGGGACTACGCCTACACCGGCGGCGACACGCAGGGCGACCTGACACGCCTGCGCGACAAGCGCGTCGGCATCATCGGCACCGGCGCGACCGCGGTCCAGTGCATCCCCCACCTGGGAGCGGCAGCCCGCCAGCTCTACGTCTTCCAGCGCACGCCGTCGTCGATCGACGTGCGCGGCAACCGACCCACCGACCCGGAGTGGGTGAAGACGCTGGAGCCCGGCTGGCAGCAACGCCGGATCGACAACTTCAGCACCCTCGTGTCGGGCGGCTTCGCCGACGAGGACCTGGTCAGCGACGGCTGGACCGACATCATCCGCAACCTGTCGGGTCTGGCTGCGCGACAGGGCGGTCTGGGCGGCTCCGCGGAGGAGCTGGCGGCTGCGATCGAGCTGGCGGACTTCCAGAAGATGGAGCAGATCCGCGCCCGCGTGGACGCGTTCGTCAGCGATGCGGCCACCGCCGAGGCGCTGAAGCCCTGGTACCGCCAGTTCTGCAAGCGACCCTGCTTCCACGACGACTACCTGCCGACCTTCGAGCGAGCGAACGTGACGCTGGTCGACACGCAGGGGAAGGGCGTCGAGCGCATCAGCGAGCGCGGCGTCGTGGTGGCGGGGCAGGAGTACGAGCTCGACTGTCTGATCTTCGCCACGGGCTTCGAGGTCGGCACCGACTACGCGCGCCGCGCCGGCTGCGAGATCGTCGGGCGCGACGGGCTCAGCCTGACCGAGAAGTGGGCGCGGCGCGTGTCCACCTTCCACGGTCTGCTCACCCGCGGCTTCCCGAACTGCTTCCTGCTCGGCGGCATGCAGTCGGGGGTCACCCCGAACTTCACCGAACTCTACAACGAGCAGAGCCAGCACATCGCGTACGTGATCGACCAGGCGCTCGCGCGCAGCCTGAGCACGCTCGAGCCCTCGCAGCGGGCGGAGGACGACTGGGTGCGGACGATCGAGGCGTCGGGGCGCTGGAGCGGCGAGTTCGCAGAGACCTGCACCCCCGGCTACTACAACAACGAAGGTCGGCCCGGCGAGGGGCCCGGCTGGTTCGGTGGCACCTACGGCGGCGGCGCGCTGGCCTTCTTCGCGCTGCTGCGGGAGTGGCGTTCCGAGGGCAGCCTGGCCGGGCTCGAGCTGGCCTGAGCGGCCCTGCGCTCGACACTTCGTGGTTCCGCTGGCCAGGATGATCTTCGCGAATGCGATGAACACGGTGAGCCTGGCCGCGGAGCGCTACGAGTCCGAGCGGGGGCGCGGCGCCGAGCTCACGGCCGCTCGCCGCACGGCCCTCGATGCCGCGCTGATCCCTCAGATCAATGGACTGCTGGCAGTCGGCCTGGTCTCGCTGCCGGGCATGATGACGGGCCAGATCCTGTCGGGTGTCGAGCCGCTGGTGGCCGTCCGCTACCAGATCATGGTCATGTGCATGGTCTTCGGCTCGGGCGGCCTGGGCGCCGCTCTCTATCTGGCGCTGCGGCCTTCGGTCCCGTCGCGCGCGGGATAGCGGGCGAGGTCCGCTGGTCGGGCGCTTGCGTCACGGCACCATCAGCCGCGCCACGAACTCCGCGTGGGTCTCGATCGCCTGCTCGCGCGTGGGGTCGAGGCCGGTGAGGCGCCGGCACTCCGGCGCGACCGCGAACAGCAGCGAGGCCGCCCCGGCCAGCGCGTAGAAGCCATGGGGCTTCGAGGGGCCGCCCATGCCGGGTGCGAACTGCTGGAAGCCGTCGTAGAGGGGCTTCAGGTGCGTGTCGACCAGCCACTGCATGCGCTCGTCCTCGCTCTTGCCCTCCTCGACCATCAGCCGGAAGAGCTCGGGGTGGGCCGCGGCGAAGCGCACGAACGCCCGGATCCCCTCCCGACCCCGCTCGCGGGCATCCCGGCCCGCGAGGGAGGCCCGCCGTTCGCGCAGACTCGCGCGCAGCATGCCGAAGATGCGGTCGACCGCGGCGCGCCAGAGCTGGTCCTTGCTGCGAAAGTGGTAGGTGATCAGGCCCTGGTTCGTGCCGGCCCGGGCGGCGATCTCGCGCGTGCTGGCGGCCCGGAAGCCGAGCTCGGAGAAGGCCTCGGCGGCGGCCGCGACGATGCGGTCCCGGGTCTGCTCGCGCTGTCGCACCCGCTTGCCCACGGAGTCGATATTATTCACTTGACAAGCGAAAATCAACGGCCTAGGCTGGGCCTGAATTCGCTTTTCAACTGACCAATGAACCGGTCCGATCGATCCCGGGGCCATCCCAGTCCCGGAGTCATCCCAAGGAGGACCCCGATGAAGACCGCACGCGTCCCCGAGCCGCTGCCGCCTGCCGTGCGCCCCTCGCGCTTCTCGCACCTGGTGCTGAAGACGGCCCGGTGGGAGGAGATGGTCGCCTGGTACAAGACCGTGCTGAACGCGCAGCCGATGTTCGAGAACGAGCTGGTGAGCTTCCTGACCTTCGACGAGGAGCACCACCGGGTGATGATCGGCAAGGCCCCCGGTGCCCCGCCGCGCGACCCGGCCGCCGCCGGCGTCGTCCACTACGCGTTCATGTTCGAGACCTTCGAGCAGCTGCTGTCCGCCTACGCGCGCCTGCGAGACCTGGGCATCACACCCAAGGTCTGCCTCAACCACGGCTTCACCACGTCCATCTACTACGCCGACCCGGACGGCAACGAGGTCGAGCTGGCCGTCGACAACTTCGACTCGTTCGACGCGATGAACGCGTGGTTCGCGACCGGCGCGTTCGACCGCAACTTTGTCGGCGTGATCTTCGACCCGGAGGATCTGTTGAAGCGCCAACGCGAGGGCCAGGCGCTGGGTCCGTTCATGCAGGAGAGCTACGAATGAGCCGCGAGCAGCCGCGCCTGACCCCGCTCACCCCCGACGAGCTCGACGAATCCGCGCGCCGCCTCTACGACGCCGTGCTCGCGAGCCCGCGCGGGCAGGGCGGCGCCCGCCGCCTGATCCTGCGCGAAGATGGCTCGCTCACCGGGCCTTTCGATGCCTGGCTGCGCTCGCCCGAGCTGGGCCTTCACCTCGAGCGGGTGGGCATGGCGCTGCGCAGCGACACGGTGCTGGCGCCTGCTGCGCGCGAGATCGCCGTGCTGGTGGTCGCGCGGGCCTGGTCCGCCGGCTTCGAGTGGTGGGTGCATGGCCTGATCGCGCGCGGTGTGGGCGTGCCCGCGTCCGCGATCGAGGCGATCGGCCAGGGCCGCCGGCCCGAGTTCGAAGACGCCGGCTGCGCGGCCGCCCACGACGTGGCCAGCGAGCTCGTGCGGCGCCGCCGACTCGAGGCGGCCACCTTCGAGCGCGCCCGAGACGTGCTCGGCGAGCGCGCGCTGGTCGAGATCGTCACGCTGGTGGGCTTCTATCAGCTGGTCTCCGGCCTGCTCGAGAGCTTCCAGCCGCCGGGGCCGTCCGACGACCTGCCGGTCGTCGGGCCGCCCGCGACACCCGAGCTCGCGGGCATCGACCTCTACGCGGCCGCCAGCACGACCCGTGCGGTGCGGCGGCTGCGGCCGGATCCGGTCCCGGAGGACGTGCTGCGGCGGGTGCTGCGCGCGGCCACCTGGGCGCCGTCGGGCGGCAACCTGCAGCCGTGGCACGTGATCGCGGTGCGGGAGGCCGGGCGCAAGCGCACGCTGGCCGAGCTCTACCGCGGGCCGTGGCAGACCTACGCGGCGCGGCGCCGGTCGCTGCTCGAGCATCTGCCCGAGTCGGCGCGGGCCCGCGCCGGGCGCATGCTCGAGGCCGGCGACCATCTCGCGGACCACCTGCACGAGGCACCGGTGATCAACGTCTTCTGCTTCCACCCGGAGCGCC
>Ga0209536_100005616_pt1 | contig 19428 bp, 14 predicted proteins | sample DeeMarSeWOR28_12_FD_187461 | JGI IMG/M metagenome (GOLD analysis project Ga0209536, IMG submission 187461) | Marine sediment microbial communities from White Oak River estuary, North Carolina - WOR-2-8_12 (SPAdes) (version 2) | ecosystem: Environmental > Aquatic > Marine > Intertidal zone >...
ATCACCTTAATTTATTATATAATTAAAGGAATCGTATATCTCATATATTATATTCTTAAGGGGATTTACTATCTCTTAAAAGGAATAGGTTGGGGATTTTATAAACTATGTGAAGCTTTTTATTATTTAGTTTCGGGAGAACAGAAACCTGGTAAACCTTTCCAGAAGGGTAGCACTTCGTCGAAGGAGCAGATTATGAAAGATTTCAGCAATTCGTTGTATTGTAGTGAATGTGGGAAGAAATTTTCAGAAAAAATGATTCAACAAATTTATAATAATGGGATAATTTTTTGTGTCAATTGCGGAACGCAATTTAAAATAACCAATTTTCAGAAACCATTATCGATATCTCATTAATCAAAAGAAATAAATCAAAACTAAAATTATAGTAGGTAGATAGTATGGCTGGAAAGTTATATATTTGTAGAGAATGTGGGTACGTTTTTCCAAAAGAATTAACTTATTTAATAGAGCAGCAGATTCAAGTTTTTTGTGAAAGGTGTGGTTCTCCATTCATTCTTGAGGGCGTGCAATTTAAACCCGCGCCAACACCAGTTAGAAAAAGAGAAAAACCTTCAATTACAATGTCTAAAAAGAGCACATCACATTTAGACAAAGCGATTCAAGTTTTCAATAATATATCGTTTATTCCTCTTTTGATTTTTACGATTGTTTCTTTTGCGTTGACATCTGGTATTGTACTAGATTGGGGGAATTGGATTTCTATATTATTCAATCGATTTTTATTAGGATTAATTGGGTTATTTCTTTTAATTTATGATAGATCCCGCATCACTTCTAAAATTAAGGAACAGAAATACAATGAAATTTTTATAGACTCCATTTGTTATGGAATTTTGGGATGTATTCTATTTGGAACAGGGGTGCTTATTCTCATTAAAGGGATATTAATTATGATTTATGTGCTTTCCAATAAAGAGAATAAAAATAGGAAGGCATACGACTTCGGGATTCTAGCTAAAAATTCACTTAATTACTTTTCTTCGAAAGCAGGATTTATTATTATCTTATTTGGAATATTTGCTATATTTTCAGGGAAAATACCTAATCTTGGTAATGCATTCATTATTTATTTCCCGATTTATGTCGTGATACGGCCTATATTCATCGTTTTCGGGGTATTATTATTAATTTCCTTTGTAGCTTTGTTAGTTGATAAAAAAATGAAGAGTAATCTCCATTTTAAGCAAAAATTTGAACTTCGTGATTCAATAAAGGTTATTATATTAGGGGTGTTAGCAACACTTTTTTATGCTGCTGGGATCTTTATTATCCTCAAAGGAGTTCTCATTTTTCTCCTTTTTACATTTAAACCATCGGAACCCGTTCAGATTACTACTATTGATGAAAAATCAATTCCTTCTTCAGATGCAGATGCAGAAATTAAAACACCAGAAAAAGAAATAATCAAAGAAGAATCTACAGAGCCAATCATCGAATCACCACCACTAGAGGTTGAACCTAAAGAGCAAGAACCTGTAATAGAACAACCCGAAATCCGCGATCAAAAAGAAACTGAAATTAAAAGAGAAGAATTACCTGTTAAAGAAGAAGAAGAGAAAAAGGAAGATCAAATCGAGAAAATAGAGGAAGTTGTTGAATTAAGATTACATGATTCTCTTTTGCCTGTAAAGGATGAAAAAGATAAAAAACTTGTAAAACAATATTTTACCAAAATATTTGAAGTTCTATCTAAAGATTTAAGACAGAAAATTTTGAATTTGAAGATTCCTAAAAAAGATAAGAGAGAACTATTAGAGGAGCTTGCATTCCTGACGAAGGAGGAGCAGGCTAAGTATGTTGAGACTTTAGTTGATTTATATAAAGAGATACCCGGTAAATTGATAGAAAGAATACGTAAACTTCCAAATGTTGAACCTAAGTATTTTGATAGAATTGCTGAACAACTAAAATTTATGAATTCTGAAGAACAAATAAAATTTGTACAATTTTTAGAGGATAACGCCTAATAATGTCATTGGAAAGAAGAAGAGAATTAAAGAAATTAAAAGAGAAAGACAATTTAGAAGATAGTTCATTTAGGCGTGTTGATTTTACTCCTCTTGAGATAGCAAGGAATATTGAAGAAGAAAAACTACAAAAGGAGCGTATGGTTGAAGATTTAGCGGAAATTGAACGAGATGTGCTTGAAATCGCTACAGATATTCTTAAACTGAAAAGATATGATGCTGATTTTGATATTGAATCGGAAATGGAAATACAAAAGTATCCTATAATCGAAAAACTATATGCTAAATGTATCGCCAAACTTTCTTATCGAAAAGGATATAGTAAAGAGGAAATCTTCCTCGCTATAAGAACTTTAGAAGAAAAAACATGGATTGTGACAAATGAAAGACGAACAAAATTAGAAATCTTAACTAATGAAAAATTAGTTAGAATTTTAAATTTCATACAAGAAAATCCTGGAATCCATGCGAGAGATGAGAAAATTGAGAAAGACCTTAATATCACAAGAACTCCTTTCTTAAAACATGTAATGACTCTTGAAAGATTTAATTTGATCAGATCAAAAAAAATTGGAAAAACTCTTCATTATTTTCAAGTCGATTTACCTCAAGATTATGATAAATTTAAAATAATATTCTTAAATCCTTTAATCCCTAAAATATTAGAAGAATTTCTAAGAGATGAGACTTTAAATGTTTCTAAAGTTGGCGAGTCTCTTGATATGTATCCTGGGACAATTCTTTACCATGTGAATAAACTTAAAGAATTAAATTTAGTTAGAAGTACGAAGAATAAAAATGGTAAGAAGGTGTTTCTTGTAAATTTTGAGCTCTTAAAAAAGTATAATCAGTTTTTTAAAGAACCAGACTTCAGTAAATTGCTAAACGGCTTATAATATTACCTTCAACAATACTAATTTGGACTCAGCTTCGGGATCTCCGGTAGACTTTTAATTAAAACCTTAATTGCGTTATCTATCCCCGTCTCCATATCAGGATGAACTTCCTTGGAATGGAGTAAATCAAAACCACTACTTCCTGGCAAATCCGTTACTGAGAGGATTGAGGCTGTCTTAATATTAAATACCTTTCCAAGTAAAAACAAGATGGAAGATTCCATATCAATTCCTTGGATATCGACAGATTGAAGAGCCTTAATAAACTCTAAAGATTCACAAAATAGAGCATCGGTGGTCCATAAATTTACTTTTTTCATATTTTGTGGAAAAAGGGAGAGCCCAGCTTTCAATAAAGTTTCCATCAATATTTTATCTGGATGGGAAATAAAAATTGATTGATTTCCTGTTAGAAGTTTTTGAAACTTGGAGATAGGATTTGAAATAGAATCTAATTCATTGCTAATCGCGGGATTTTCACGTATGTAATGGGGACTTGTACCATCATCGCAATACGCAGATTGGGGAATTAAGATATCTCCAACTTTTATTACCATATTTGGGGTTTCAATGCCTCCGCACGTATCTAGTCTTATCACCATTTTCGTTTTGCATCGTTTCAAGCCCTCTAAAGCGATCGCACAATTTGGAGCCCCAACTAAAGATCTAATTATGCTAACTTTTACTTTGTTTAATTCTCCATTATAAACTCTCCCATAAGTTCTCTTATTTTCCAGTTTTCGCAATAATTTTTTCATAACAAGTTTAATCGCTGGAAGGATTACAATCTCGTTAATATTTGAAGGCCTCGTTTCTAAAATCATTCTGACTATTTTTTCATCAACACTGAGAAACTTCAAACCAAAATTAAGAATTTCACTTTTTATTTTATTTAACATTATAATTTCCCTGGTTAGTTATACAATTTAATCATTTAGAGCATTTTAGCTATTATTCAAAAGTAAGATCCTAATTATTTTTGAACTTATAATTTTTAACAATGTAGTTTAATATCTTAATAAGATACAATTATTTATATATAAGTTGAGAGATTTCAACGTTTAAAGTGCTCTTTAATGAAAAATCAATTTATCGTCGATAACAGAATTACTAATAAGTTTGTTGAAACTTATACTAAAACAACCTACAGAATTATTGGGGAAAGTAAGCATACCGCTATTAAACCTTGTCATTGGTTAGAACAAAGATTAATGACCGGAAGAGATAATCGAAATTGTTACAAAGGAGTTTTTGGTGTTAAAAGTAATAGGTGCATACAACTTACTCCTTCATTACCGTTTTGTAATCATCAATGTGTGTTTTGTTGGAGAGATATAGAATCAGGATCCCTTGGGAGTGAATTCAGTATTGAACCAGATGAGCCAAAAGATCTCATTGATGAAATTTTCCGCCATCATCAAGATATCATACAAAACCATTTGCCTTTAAGACGTTATTTGGACAATTATGAAATTATGATTGATATTTTGAACTATATGTTGATTAATAGATCAGAATCATATAGTAACGACTCTCTTTCAAAGAAAATTCATGTGTCGAAAAATAAAATCGAACGAGCAACGAATCTATTAAAGAATCAAGATTTCATTAAGCCTAAAAATCGTCAATTAACACAGTACGAATTAGATGATGATATTCAATGTTGTATTGATTCAAGAGAAGAAGTTGAAAAGTTAATAAATCGAGCTTTAACAACTCCAGATGAGATAATGCAAGCTCACGGTGAAGCAATGAATCCTAATCACGCAGCTATCTCTCTTGATGGAGAACCACTACTATATCCAAGAATGTCTGATTTAATCCGTGAATTTAAGGATCGTTCAATGACAACCTTTATAGTAACTAATGGAACACTCCCAGATAGAATAATGGATTTGGAAATTTTACCCAGTCAACTCTATATTACCTTACCCGCCCCAAATGAGCAGATTTATAAGCGTTTATGTCGTCCAATGATTAAAGATGGATGGCAAAAATTAAACAAGTCTCTGGAACTTATAGATTCACTCTCTTGCCGAACCTTAGTACGTCTTACGGCAATAAAAAATCTAAATGTTAGCAAAAATTATATCAAGGATTATATTCAGATTATTAAAAAAGCCAATCCTCATTTTTTTGAAATAAAAGGATTTACACTTCAAGCTAAAGCATTGTCAATTAACGATAGATTAAAAACTGATTATCCTCAGAGTTTTTATTTCCCGGAATATGAATTTTTAGAAGATTTTGCTCTTGAATTCGAAAAATTGAGTGGTTTTCCCATAATTTATAAAAATTATGCCAGTAGAGACTTTTTATTTGCTGTAAACTGGGAGAAAAATAAAGACCCAAAGATTTCTGAAGTGTAAGTGAGTAGGACTACTCAATATCTCTTTTTTACCAATTGATCTCTTAGAAATTCAAAAAATTCAAATTGATCCCTTTCCACACCCAAGTAATGCATCTTATATGTTTAGATTTGGAAGGTGTTTTTACACCAGAAATATGGGAAGCTGTAGCGGAAAATACCAAAATTGATAAGTTAAAATTAACAACAAGAGATCTTCCAGATTATGACATACTCATGAAACAAAGGTTAAGAATTCTCAGAGAAAATAGAATAAACTTGGCTGATATTCAAGCAATAATATTAAAAATAGAACTGTTGCCAGGTGCTCTCGAATTCTATGAATGGCTTCGAACTATGGCCCATACCATAATTGTTACAGATAGCTATATCGAATTTGTACGATCATTTGCTAAAAAACTTGGTTATCCAATGATATTTTGTCACAACCTTGAAATTGATGAAGATGGGATGATTAGTAATTATTGCTTGCGTCTAAAAGACATGAAGAAGAAAACCATCAAGGCATTCAAAAACCTCAATTACAATGTAATTGCCATTGGAGATTCTTATAACGATACAGGGATGCTGAGCGAGGCTGATTATGGTATTTTCTTTAAACCCCCAAAAAAAGTTGTGGAAGAATTTCCGCAGTTTCCAGTTACAAGAGATTATACCGAATTAAAAAAACTCATTTCTAATCATTTGGGAATAAAGTGAGTTAATAATTTAATTTAAATACCTTTGAATTGCTTTTTTTAATTCTTTTAAATTTATTTTTTTTAGAGCAGAAAATTCCAGATATGGTATCTTAGTTTTATCTTTTTGGTCATACTCAGAATTCCGTACTAAATTTAGGCCATAATCCTCTGCAATCTTAACAAGAAAAGCAATGGATTTATTTTTATCAAGGTTAGACATTTGATCTATTTTATTTAGAATTAACAATATAGGTATCCTAAATTCGTCTAAGAACTGGATCAATTCAAACGTGAGAGGTATCGTCTTTTTATTCTGAATGAAATGTTTTTCCAATTCATCAACTATTCTTAATATATTAACAACCACTAAACCAAAGCAGTACTTACTATGATTTTTTTCAATATGAACAACGATTTGTTTTTTAATATGTTCCGATCTTCGTCGGCTAGAATGCTTTGTGTACCCAAAACCGGGTAAATCAACAATTTTATAAGGAAGGTTCTGTTGTGATATTGGTTTGATCATTAACGTGCTACCGGGTGTTTTCCCTATTTTTCCCTTAAAATTCCTAGGATTTGGGAGTAATAATTTCGTAATTGACGATTTTCCGACGTTTGCATTACCAATAATTAATAAAGAAGGCTTTTCATTCATATTCCTTTCTATCACAAAAAGATTTTAAATATCCATAAAATCCTCATCAAGAAAATCCTTAAACATCTTATTTTTTTCTTCTTTTGAAATAACGGGCCTCGTACTTATAGGGGGTCCAGCGATTTCTAATAGCTCCTTTAAAATATCAACATTTACATTAATTTTAAACTTTCCATCTCGCAAAAATCGAACTATTTGTTTACCATTTAAACTTAGTCTCAAAATATAACCCAACCCAAAATAAAATTGATGTTCAGGTATGGGGTCAATAGGGGATTTACTTGTTGCTTCTTTTAAAACATCGTATAATAATATTTTTGAAGCTATGTGATCTTCAACATTAAATACAATATAGTGGAGGGAATGGTACCAAATTTTATCGCGCTTATTTTTAATATATTCTAAGAACATATCAGGAGTAACAATTTCTTCTTCTTCTTTTCGTTTTAGAAGTTCCTTTTTTATTCGTTCTTCAAGTTCTAACGAGATTTGGTCAGTAGTTTGGTCACTAATTTCTTGTCCTTCAGATTCAATTGATATCTCTTGCTTCACAGATTCAATAGCATCTTGCATTTCCTTTAGTTCATCAAAATCTATTTCATCAATGTCTGAAAAATCGGAAATCATTTCCTCTTTCAATGATTTCTCGATTTCAAGCTCTATTTTTACTTGTTCTTTAGTATCAATCTCAATATTCTGTTCACTTTCATAATCTTGTTCTCCTTCCTTAACCTTAGCAATTGCCTCTTGCATTTCCTGAAGTTCTTCTACGTCTAAGTCTTCCAAATCTGAAAAATCGGACTCCAGTGCTTTCATTTCTTCTAAATATAACTTTAAATCATCTTCTTCAGGTATTTCCTCCTCACTTGGTTGGGTATCGTTATTGTCTTGCTGATTTTCGTTCATGGCTAGTTTAAATAATATCTCTCAAACTTTTATTCTGTTTTAATATTAATAATAGTGCTTTGATTCTATAAATATTGAGGAATAGAATAAGTAAACTTACTTTATCTAATTTGCATTCTATGGTGGCTTACTCTTATCAAGATGGATGAAAGAAATTTAACGAATAAGAAATATTTTTTTTTATCTTTTTACTACATTTTTTGCTTTAAAAGTTCAATCTACATAAATTTTAGAAAGAAAAATGTTTAAGCAATATATAAATCTATCAAAAAAATGTTCAATAGGATTAATTAAAGAGATTGAATGAACCGACAAAACGAGATCCTTAACCAAAGTTATTGTTCTGATGCGTCGGAAAATTATTAGTGGGGAAATATTTAAAAAGGTTGATTTCGATCTTTATAAAGATAAGTTAAAAATTTTTTATTTTTTTGTTCAATTTGATTTAATCTCTCCTTGGAAGAAAAATGTTAATTCGAGAAGCTGGTATCATTTTCAATGGAATTCCTGCTATATTTGCGAGTTATCATAGGGCAAGTAAGGAATCAGCAGATCTAATTTGTACAAGCGGACTTTTGAGTGGTCTTTTAACATTTGCTGAATGCTTACTAACGCCAATAGAATATTTTGAAAGTAGTAAATATACCATAGTTTTCAAAAAGGGGAGAATGATTGACTTCTATGGGAAAGTACAGGAGGTGCTTGCTTTTTTGGTCATCGATAAAGATGACAGGCTTGAAAAATATCTAAACAAGACGATCATACCAATATTAGAAAAATTATTAAGGAAATTTATTTCTGAGTATAGTGGTTCCAAAATCACAGAAGTTGTTAAATTTGAGCCTTTTAGGCACGAGATTGATAAAATTTTCGGAACAGGAACTCAGACTTTAGAAGAGAAGGTAATTTCTTTACTGCATTAATTAAAAAATATAAAGTTTGAGAAAAATTATTGAATTAATTCACTCGAGAGAAGAATATTTCTTAAATTTTGTTCAAGAGGGGGTTATGTTACTCAAGATAGTTAATTTCAATCACATAAGATCCTCTATTTGGATAGTATTGAAAAATCTATAAACAAAAGATATAAGAAAAAGCGACTTCAAAAACTTTTTTTTGAATTAAAATTACTTCACTTTAATATGGAAAAAATTAACTTGGATAAATATAAAGGTTTAATTTGGGACCTAGATGGTACTATTTTTAACATATCTGATGCTTTAAATAAAGCAGTTGAGGACGGAATTGAAAAATATCAATTAACAATTAATCGCGAAGAAGTTATGGAAGAAATTGCCCATCTTATAGAAGATATTCAAAATTATCCCGTACCTAAAATCCTACTAAATTCATATGAATTATTAAAAGTTAAATTTCTGGAGGGGATTAGCTTTTTCAAAAAACTCCGAATCGCAATCTTTCTTTTCAACCAATTTAATAAGTATAAAGATGCTGAATCTACAATCTATAAAGGTATAGATGATTTAATTTTAAAATTATCCAAAAATAAATTAAAGTTAGCAATATTAACAAATAATAAAAGGCAATATGCTGAAGAAGTATTGGATAAATTTAATCTTACTAAATTTTTTAAGCCCATAATTGGATTTAACGAGGTTTCAGAAACTAAACCTAATCCGGAAGGTCTTAATATTATTCTCGGAGAATGGGGAATTAAACCATCAGAAGCGATCTTTGTGGGCGATATGACATCGGATATTGATGCGGGAAAAGCAGCAAAGGTGAAAGTAATTTGCGTTGCTTCAGGTCTAGCACAAAAGAGTGCTTTATTAGAACACAAACCAGATATTTTAGTTGATAATACTGAGGAATTAATTCGTCTATTTCCATAATCAGAATAAAATTTTTAACATCAGTAGGAAAATAAAAAAAGAAGAATTTTACTCCAGTAAGCTTAAAACATGTCATTCCCAACTCTGGGGATATCATCTCGACATTAAAATTTATTATGTTAAATTTACACTATTCTAGAAAGTGAATCTTAAATAGAAAAGTGTATACTAAAAATGAGCTTTGAAAAGGGATTTGGATTTAAAATTACTGTAATTGGGGAACCAGCGGTAGGGAAAACCTCACTCATTAAAAAATATACTCAGGGATCATTTCAGAAAGAGTATATTTCGACCCTTGGAACTCAATTTTCAAAGTATGAGGAGGTTATTGAGGGGGAAAAAGTAGAATTGTTCCTTTGGGATATAGCAGGACAAGACTCATTTGAAGCCTTACGTCAAAGATTTTACAAAGGAAGTAGTGGCACGATAATCGTGTTTTCCCATGCTCCTGAAGAAACAGGAAGTTTTAATAGGATCGAGAAATGGATTTCAGATATAAAACAGAATTGCGGAAGTATCCCAATGGTTCTGTTTGGAAATAAGGTCGATTTAGTAGATGAGAGAGAATTGAGCTCAAACCAAAACTTACCGACCGCGGATAGCATTGTAGAAAGTTATGCTAAAGAAAAAAGATTCTTGGGTTATTTCAAAACTAGTGCATTGACGGGACAAGGAGTAAAAGAGGCTTTTAAAGCATTAGTTAAGAAATTATATTTAGTTGCGAAAGTTTCTGACTTTAGCTAAAGTATTTTATTATTTTTCAGGTTATAAATAGAAAATAAGAAGAGATAATACAATCGAAGAAATTTTCAGATTTTATAATTTTAAAAAAAATTAATTTAGGTACGTTTATAGATGAATCGTTCCCAACTTCTTTTGTTTGGCATTTCTAAAGGCATATTTTTACGTTTACGAATCTCTAAGATGAGTTCTTCTTCCAAACTTGCAGGAACCTTTTCAAATCCTTTAAATTCATATCCAAAAAATGCCCTTCCTTGAGTGGAGCCTCGAATATCGTCTGCTATTCCAATTGTTTCAGCAGCAGGAATTTGACCTTGTATCCTTACATACTCACCTTCAGGAATAACATTAGTGATTCTTCCTCTTCTCTTTGTAATAATTGCAGTTACCCCGCCTTCTGATCCCTGGGGGGTTTTGATGTCAATTTTCTGAATAGGTTCGTAAATGTGTGGCCCAGCGTCCAACATTGCCAAAGACATTGCAGAAAATGCCATCCCAGCAATCTGCCCGTATTGAGTATGCCTTGGATCTTCATGAATTACGAGATCTGTAAATACGGCTTTAATTCCAATAGCCGGTTCTTTTGCTATGATACAGTTGCCTATCCAATCTCGAAATGCAGCACTTAAGTAAGATTTTACTCGATCAAATCTTTGTAACCCCGATGTACCGTTAACCAGTAGGCTTCCTTGATACACGTCTACGATTCGTCTTGCTTCTTTAGCATCCCAACCTGCCTCTTCCCTTAATATTTGGGCTCGTTCCTTTTCATTTTGTAAATCATTAATCTTCCCAGTTTCAATTAATCTTTCGGTCTTTTCATCAAGTGGTTCGATAAATAGAAGCATACGATTATGAGTGTTTGCTGATTTGGTATGATACTCTGGACTTCTTTTCGTTATCTTTTCTCTGTAGATAATAATAGGTTCCCCAATGTTTATCTCTACTTGGTTATTAATTCTTTTAGTCAAGATTTCTATTTGGAGAGGATCTATTCCAGAGAGTACAAATTCACCAGATTCCTCGTCTCTTCGATATTCTGCTTCAGGGTTAGCCTTAAGCCATTTACTGACAACTTCATCTAACTTATCAATTTCGTGTGGATCTTTTGGTTTAATACTTCTTGAAACGACAGCCTCACAGGCATATTGTATTTTTTCAAAAGGATGTATCATGCTCCTCTCTTCCTTATCTTTAGGCACATCGTTTGTCAACATAAATGTTTCACCAGCGGGGCATACAAAACCAAATAATGCGAATAAATTTCCCGCGGGAATTCTGGGAATATCTAAAATATCTGTTATCTCCATTACTCCAAGTCTCTTTACACGATTGCTGGAATCACTATTAACCAAATATATTGAATCTGTTTGGTCGAAAGTGCCTGAAAAAACACGCCCAATAAGTGTAGCTTGATAGTTTCTCTTAGGATCCAAAAAGATCTTTGTAATCATCCCGAAGAGTGGTCCATTTGGGTCGCTTTTCACAAGTGATTGCCCTAATTCAGAATTTGTGTCACCTCCCCAAATGTGGGGGATTCTATATTCAGAAGCTGTAATGGGATCGGGAAGATGGTCGACAATCATCCGAAGCATTGGTTCATCTAAGGGTAGATTATCTCTTAACCATTGGATATCTCCTTCATTATATTTAGCAAACACATCTTGTGGCTTTAATCCTTGTTCAACTAAAATTTCATAGGTGAAACCCCACCCATGCTTAGCAGAACCAACTGCAACGGAGTTTTTAGCAAAATCTATGCTCCAATTCGAACCTTCAGGCCGTACTTTTTTTATAAGCTCGTTTACCTCGCGTGTAATTTTATCTATTTTTGCAAAGGTTTCTTGGGGGGTTAACTTTAATTCACTTATTAATCTATCAACTTTATTGATAAAAAGAACTGGTTTACAGTATTCTTCCCCCACAGATAAACGGATATTCGTTTCTGTCTGGGTCATAACTCCTTCAAGGGCGTCTACTAAAATTATAGCACCGTCACTCCCTCTAAGGGCTCGTGAGACTTCACCAGTAAAACTAATATGACCGGGAGTATCATTTAATTGAATAATATAGGGTTCTTCGTCATCAGGTTTCCTAGGATCATTAAACGCCAGAAGTACTACACTTGTAAAAATAGTAATTCCTCTCTCCTGTTCTTCGTCATCTGAGTCTGTCATTTGAAGTTGCCCTGCATCTTCAGGTCGCATTAAGCCTGCGCGACGCAAAAGGTAATCTGTGGCTGTGGTCTTTCCATGGTCAATATGGGCCGTTATTGAGAAAATTCTCTTACGTTCGTATGAACCAGCTGTCACTAATTTTTGAATCTCTTCAGGGTTCTTGATTTTAACCATTATAATTTCACATTAATTTAATTTTATTCTTTGATAATACTTGAGAATGAAAATATGCTAAATCATAAAAATTTTGTGGTTTAAAATGGTAAAACCATATCTTTGAGGATTGTTATTGCCTTTTTTCCGGATGAAGTTTTTGTAGTAAGAACATTAGATATGTTTATCACTTCAAAATTAGCGGGAAGTTTAATTTTAATAAAATTCTTTAAAAAACTAAGAAAATCTGTAAATTTTCTTTGGACTTCGACCCATAAAAAACCATCCTTCTCAAAATAAGTGGGATTCTTCTTTATAAATTTCTTTACGTGAGAGTGTTCTTTAATAGGGGGTCCTCTACGAGAGTAAGAATGTGAAAGTTCGGGAGTTTCACAATAGAAGCAAATATTATATTCATTTATCTCATCTTCAAAATATACTTCAAATACTATATTTGTAAAACGTTCCGTGTGATTTAACTCTTTTTCACCATTGCTTTTTATGCTTTCCCCTAAAGAATGTAATTTATCTCTATTTATTGTATAGTGAATGTTATCATCACTGTTTTTTAACTCAACCACAAAGAGTTTTGAGAGTAAGGAGGTGTTTAGAAGTTTAGGTTCAGCCATTTTAACAGGTTCTATTTCAAAGAAAGTTTTTTCCGGGTTTTTTAAAAATTGGGTAATTCTGTGGTTGCAATATTTATATGCTTGCTCTGATATAGCTGAACCGACATTTCTATTCTTATCGATGGGATCAACGATGATTAGATAATCATTTTGAAAGTGTGGAATCTTCTCTAAATCACTCAGCTCTCTTTTATAGAAATCTAAAGGTTTTGATTTTAGGGTGTGAAAGTTATCAAAGACATTCTGAAGAGTTTCATAATAATAGATCAACAATTCTGCACTATAACCAATAAAGCCAATCTTACCAACGGAGCTTTTATCACCGTAGCTATAATTTGCCTTGAAAAATTGTTTTAATAGCCTAACATCATTTTTTTGATTATTGGAAAGGTTGTCTCTTATGAAACGACCATGCCATGGAGAACGATCAACTGCTGTTATAGGTCCTCGGGTTTTAATAAAATCTAACTCCAAATCAAAATAAAGAACAACATCAATCTTTGTTTTAATGTCTCCTAAACTATAATCAACCGTTACATAAGGATGTTCAGCATAAAGCAGTCGAGGGTTGTTAAATTCCTCTGCCCTTAAACTCGGAATTATCCACTTGGTACATAATTCCAGAAAATCCTTCTTTGAGACCTTCTTTAACTTATTTTTACTAAGACCTTTGTATTTTGGTCGATAATATTGATAGTCTAATCCGATAAATAGATCAATATCAAAATCATTTCTTAATTGGGTTTGTTTAATCCCCGTTGAACCCTGAGGTTCGATAACTGTATATTCAATCTTCAATTCTTTTGACTTTTTCTCTATTTTTTCCTGCAAGTTTTTAGTTACATTATTTATATAAGCTATTTCATGGGGAGTGGGAATTATAGTTTCTAATACTTCAGATAATATTTCGTCAATAGAGAGCATAGAATTGAGAGATTGCTTTTTTTTAAGAATATTTAAATTTGCTATATATACAATTACATCATACTTTTAAAAAAACCTTTTGAAAGCGATTTGAGTAAGCTACATTCCCCACCATGGATGAGCTGTTTTACGCATTAAAGTGATGTATTCTCTCAAAGCAGTTTTTTGATCTGTGGTCAATTCATCGAGAAATTTGCCCATCAATTGTCTTACATGAGATTCCGGTACGTTTACATAAAGAGTTTCATCTTTATCAATATCCCTCCCAATCTCAATACCTCGGATTGAAATTGCAACCTCAGATCCCTTCTCGGCCTTCTCTAGGGTTTTTCCCTTATCTTGAATTTGGTGAACTCTTCTTGCTTTCTTGCCTTCTGCGGTTATTAATGAAACTTTTGGATATAGGGTACCCACTTCTACGTGTACTCCAAAAACAGCTGGATCTGAATTTCTAAATATAAAATCTGGGATCATTTTGAGTTTAGCAGGAAGAACTAACTCACCCAAACCTTTAGCGGTATCTTCCGCTTTTCTTACTTCAGCATATTCGATATATTCTTCCAAAAGTCTATATATAACGTTATTTGTAAAAATTCTAATATTGTCGATGAACGCTTGTTCTTTTGCTTCTGGTAGAATAGCTACATTGAATCCTAAAACAGCTGCAGAATAAGGATCAAGGCTCTTAACGATATTTGCGTTCATGATATCCTCTTTTTTAATCGGTCCCACATCAGCAATACTTATTTTCACATTGCTTTTTGAAAAATGATTTTCAAGAGCTTCAAGAGACCCAAGTGTATCTGCTTTCAAAACAACTCCGGCTTTTTCTGTTTTAATACGTATACTCTCAACTTCAGATTCAATTTCGTTATACACAGCTTCCTCTTGTGATGGATCACCAATACCTTTAAACGGAGATCCTGCAACAACATCATCAATATTTGGGGCGAGAATTTTAATTCCAACAGCTGCACTAACCATATCAACAGAATCAAATTTTTGTCTAGGATCTCTTATCTCATCTAAAGGTTTTGGCATGAGCAAAGCTCTTACTTTTGATTTAATTGGTTTTTCTAAACCACCAACAATAAATTCCTCCCCCTTCTTGATTATACCGTCGTATATTAATACATCCATAGTAACTGCTTGACCTTTTTCTTTCTTTACTTCCAAAACTACACCTTTAGCAGGCCCTTCACTAAATTTCAAGTTTTCAGTTAAAAATTGCTGTACCAGCCCCATTAAAACCATTAATAATGTTGAGATCCCCTCACCTGTTTTAGCACTTGTAGGCACCATTGCTACTTTTTTAGTGAAATCTTTTATTTTATCATATCGATCGATTCCTTTAAAGCCCTCTTGTAGGAAATCTACTCCGATTTGGATTAATTTTTCGTCAAGAAAATCCTTTACATGAGGTTTTTGTTTATTATATGAGTCTAGAAAATCAGCATCCTTAATTGACTTCCATCCTGATATCCTATCTATTTTGTTAACAGCAATAACAAAAGGTACTTTCCGCTCACGTAAAATTCTAACTGATTCCCATGTAATTGGCATGTTTCCAGCTGTTACATCTATAACCAATATCGCGATATCTGCAACAGCTCCCCCTCGTCTTCGCAAGTTCATGAAAGCAGCGTGTCCTGGAGTATCTACAATAAGAACTCCCGGTAGCTTAATATCTTTCTCGGCAAACTCTTGCTTGGATTTTCTTAAAAATTCTTTTATGTCCTCAGTAGGAAAATAGGAAGCTCCGATGTGTTGTGTTATTCCTGCAGCCTCTCTTTGCTGTACCACGGTTCCTCTTATATAATCTAATAAAGATGTCTTCCCATGATCGATATGTCCCAAAATTGAGGCGATTGGAGCCCTTATAAGTTTTTTAGCGGTTTCAGTAGCCATTTTAATCACTTTTGATCTAGAGATGTTTTAAAAAACTTATTAGTTTATACCATTAGATAAGGATTAATATGATATAGATTTTATTGAATGTTTTACTGAATATGAAAACTAAGAAAGGTAATTTTTCAGATATTGAGCGGTATATGATAATTCGTTCTTTACCAACTCCTCAGGTGTACCTTGAGCGACAATTTCTCCTCCATTTTCACCACCTTCTGGTCCAAGATCAATCAAATAATCTACAGATTTAATAATTTCCATATTGTGTTCGATAATAATCACAGTATTGCCTTTATCTACTAATTTCTGAAGTACTTTTAATAAAAATTGAATATCATACATATGAAGTCCTGTAGTAGGTTCATCTAAGATATATAAAGTATTTCCCGTACTTGTTTTTCTTAGTTCTCTGGCGATTTTCAAGCGTTGAGATTCACCTCCACTTAAAGTTGTGGAAGGTTGACCTAATTCTAGATACCCTAATCCGACATCTACAACAGTTTTTAATGTCTGTTTTAAATTAGGAATTCTATCAAAAAATTCAAGCGCTTGATGAAAAGTCATTTTCAATATATCTGAAATCGTTTTTCCTTTATATTTAATTTCTAAAGTCTCAGCGTTGTATCTAAGACCATTACATAAATCACATTTGATATAGACATCAGGGAGGAAATACATTTCTTTTAAAATATATCCCGTACCTTTACACTTCTTACAATGACCTGCTTTCGTGTTGAAACTAAATCTACCCTTCTTATACCCTCTTTCCTTTGATTCTGGTAATTGAGCAAAGATGTCTCTAACATAATCTAAAGCTTTGGTATATGTTGATGGAACAGATCGTGGAGTTCTTCCTATTGGAGATTGATCAATATTGATTATTTTATCGATCGAATCATAACCTGTTATTTTGTCAAAATCTCCTTCCCTTAGTTTCGAACTGCGTGTATTAATGAGATTGTGCATACCTGTGTAAAGGCAATTCAAAATTAAACTGGTTTTCCCCGCTCCTGAAACCCCAGTCACGCAAGTAAACACTCCTAAGGGTATCTTTATATTGATATTTTTCAAATTGTTTTCTCGTGCTCCTGAAATTTTAAGAAAATCTTTGGTTGGTTTACGCCTGATTTTAGGGATTTCAATTTTCTCTTTTCCTCCTAAATATCTTCCAGTTAAAGTGTCTGATTTAATTATTTCATCCATCGTTCCTTCAGCAACTACTTCTCCCCCACTTTCCCCTGCCAAAGGTCCTAAATCGATAATATGATCAGCATTTTCCATAATAGCATCGTCATGTTCAACCACAATAACCGTGTTTCCTAAATCTCTTAATTTTTTGAGCATATTTACAAGACGATTTATATCTCGTTGATGTAAGCCAACACTAGGCTCATCTAGTACATACAATACCCCTACTAAACTTGATCCTAGTTGTGTAGCTAATCTAATTCTCTCTGCCTCTCCTACTGAAAGAGTATCTGAACGACGACTAAGGGATATATAATCTAACCCAACATTTTCCAAAAATGAGAGTCTGTCTAAAATTTCTTTTAAAATATCTTTGGAAATTGTTTTTTCTGTTTCATCTAATTGTAAAGAATTGAAAAATTTATTTGATTCCTTAACTGGCAAATCTGATAGTTGGGCAATATTCAAACCATTAATCGTTACTGCTAAACTCTCAGGTTTCAATCGCTTCCCATTGCAATGAGGACATGAAATCTGGTTCATAAAGCTCTCATATATCTCCCGAGCCCATTCGGAACGAGTTTCCATATATCTTCTATGCAAAATTGGGATTACCCCTTCAAAGGGTCTTTTCACATCCCAAGATGATTTAAATTCATTTTCTTGATTTCGATAATCATTCCCATTGTTTTCAAAATGAAAATCTATTGCCTCATTTTGAGTTCCAAAAAGCAATTTATTTAATTTTTCAGGTTCAATATCTTGAATTAGAGTCTTGTTAGAATTAAAACCATAGTGTTTCGCAACTTGCTCTATAGTTTGCCAGGAGTAACCTGTTAAAGAACCAAATCCAGGAATGTCCCTTATTGGAGTCTCCATTAGTGGGACTGATAAATCGTTACCTATAATTAATCCGTAATCAAATTCCATAGCTGTACCTAAACCACTACAATACTTACAACTGCCATGAGGGATATTGAATGAGAACATCTTGTGATCTAGTTGTGGAAATGAGATCCCACAATCAGTGCAGGCGAAATGCTCTGAATAAATTTGCTCTTTTTCATCAATTACTTCAACAATTACTAAACCTTCAGTTAAATCTAAAGCGGTTTCAATAGAATCAGCTAACCGAGTTTTGATATCTTTCCGCATTACTAATCTATCGACGATTACATTGATATTATGCTTCACATTTTTCTTCATTGAAATTTCTTCATCTAAAGTGTACCGAATCCCATCAATTTCTACTCTAGCATATCCTTGCTTCTTAAGATCATGAAGGAGATCTTTATATTCTCCTTTGCGGTCCCTTATAATCGGAGCCTTGACTACAAATTTTTGATCAGTTGTGAGTGAGTTTAAAACTACTTGAATGATTTGTTGTGGGGTTTGAGGCTTAATTTCTTTTCCACAGTTCGGGCAATGGGGTATTCCTATATTTGCAAACAATAATCGATAATAGTCATAAATCTCGGTTACAGTACCTACTGTGCTTCTTGGATTCTTCGATAATGATTTTTGCTCTATTGCTATGGCTGGTGATAATCCTTCAATTGAATCAACATCAGGTTTGTCCATTTCACCTAAAAATTGTCTCGCATAGCTTGATAAAGATTCTAGGAACCTTCTCTGCCCCTCTGCATATAAAGTATTAATGACTAAGGAACTCTTCCCACTACCGCTAATTCCTGTTACGACAACAAGCTTATTACGTGGAATTTTTACGTCAATATTCTTTAAATTATTCTCTCGAGCTCCCTTTACAACTATAAAATCATTCATGTTTTACTATTTCTATTTAATTCTTGAAATCAAAAAAGTCTTTCTACGATATTTTAAAACCCTATACTGTTGTTAACGATTAAAAAAAAAATATTGAATCTGGGTAAACAATTTATGAATTATTAACATCTTAATGCTATGGAAAAAAAATAATTGAAAAAACTAATTATGTTTCTTTTTGTGCTGAGAGTGGAGAATTTTTATTATTCAAACTTTTTCTAAAATATGAATACATTGAGCTGCACTTCCAACTCCTATACTTCCTCCGCCATTTTCTGCTAAGGCGAAATCATGGTTTTTTACTTGTCTCTTACCAGCCTCACCACGTAATTGGGTTACTAATTCATGAATTTGGGCAAGTCCTGATGCACCTATAGGATGTCCACGGGCAAGCAATCCACCGCTTGGGTTAATTGGAATTTCGCCTGTCAATTCGGTAGCCCCAGTTTCAACAAAAGGTCCTCCTTCCCCTCTTGGGCAAAAACCTACTCGCTCCATCAAATCTAATTCACCAAAAGCAGTAGCATCATGCACTTCAGCTACATCAATATCTTTAAGTGTTATTTCGCTATTT
>Ga0209536_100005617_pt1 | contig 19426 bp, 18 predicted proteins | sample DeeMarSeWOR28_12_FD_187461 | JGI IMG/M metagenome (GOLD analysis project Ga0209536, IMG submission 187461) | Marine sediment microbial communities from White Oak River estuary, North Carolina - WOR-2-8_12 (SPAdes) (version 2) | ecosystem: Environmental > Aquatic > Marine > Intertidal zone >...
TACAAGGAGAAGAATGGCCCTTTCCATCGAAAACCGTTATGAAAAGATAGAAGGAGCATTAAAGTTTTTTTATAATAATGGGAACCATTCGTTTTCGGATGGATTCAGATCGAATGATTTCAACTACGGCATGACCTTTTATCAGAATCTTAAGCTGTTCAAAGGGAATGTCATTACCTTCGGCATTGATACAAAAAAATTTGGTGGAAAACCAACCAATATTTATTCCCCTCCAGGCATACCGGATGGATTTGATCAGGACTACGATATCCATGAGACCGACCTTTATGCCCTTATTCAACAACGGGCGGGGAATACATTATCTGCTGAGGCAGGTTACCGTTTTGTCAATAATAGCCAGTATGGTTCGGTTCATGTACCTGCCTTCGGACTTGCGTACAAATTATCGCCAACTTCAAGTTTGAAAGCTTCGGCAACCAAGGGATTTCGAAGCCCTGCAGTGGTAGATCTTTTTCTGTTTCCGGTTGCCAATGAGGAACTGGAGCCGGAGAATCTGTGGAACTACGAACTTTCATGGAGCCAGACGTCACGCAACGGTAAATTCAATGTGGAATTGACCGGTTTTTATATTGATGGCAAAAACATGATCCAGGCTGTGGTTGTAACGGCACCGCCTCCTGTGAAAATAAATACGGGGGAATTTGAAAATAAGGGGCTTGAGCTTACTGTCGATTATGAGATCTTGAAAAACCTGGGACTGTTAATGAATTATACTTACCTATCCACCTCAACGGATTTGTTATATGCTCCTGAACATGAATGGAATCTGCTCGGGAGGTACAGCTGGAAATCCCTTTCCTTTACGGTCGATTTTAAATACGTAAATGACCTCAATACATTTGTGAGTGAAAATGAGATCGCAACGGAAAACTATGCTTTATTTGATTTGAAAGTGAATTGGAATGCGTTAAATTGGATGAATATTTTTGTTGATCTGAACAATCTATTCGATTCTTCCTATGAAATTGATCGGGGATATCCTTTGCCGGGTTTCAATGTGATCGGAGGGATTGAATTCAGATATCATTAAGAGAAAAATAATTTTTTGAGATCCGTTTGGCAAATATTTGCACTTGTCTTTTCAGGAAGCCTGATTTATGCCGTATTACGTTATAATATATTCGGAGATGTGTCCTGGAACCATTTTCCTTTATACGTAATCAATAAAGTTTTTGCCTTGAGTGGATTTCTTTTGCTGATAATCAGTTCATTAATAACTCAATTAAAAAGCAGGAAGGGATGGTTCCGATTTTTAAAAGGGGGGATGGATATGTTGGGTTTCGGAAGTTTCGTTCTGATCATCATTCACGTTTTTCTCAGTTTATCCATACTGCAGCCTGAGTACTTCAGCAAATTTTACGGAGCGGATGGGAAGTTAAATCTTATTGGAGAATTGAGTATGTTGTTTGGTGGGCTGGGACTGGCTATGATGTGGATGGTGAACCGTTTTTTTTCACTCTCTGGTACCATCAATCAAAAACCGGAATCCAGGCAACAATTTAAAAAACTGATTAATCTGGCAATAATCGCCGGTTTTATGCATACCCTGATCATGGGGATTAACTCCTGGCTTACCCCTTCAGCATGGTATGGTTATCTTCCACCCATTACATTGCTGGTCGCTCTGGTCTTTTTGCTCTGGACGTGGGTGATTCTTTTTGTAAAACAAAAGATCAATTGACCAGTACCTTCGCGCCCCGTATTTTTCCTCTTTTAACCTCGATCAGCACCCGATTTGCATCTTCCAATGAATATTCCTGGATTTCAGGACGAATGCCGGCCTCGGCAGCCAGTTTTAAAAATTCGCTGATGTCATCCTTGGCAACATTGGCTACCGATTTTATCTCCTTTTCCATCCAGAGATGTTCAGGGTAACTCAGTTTTTGAAGGTACGCTTTATCGAAATCTTCCTTTCGAATTGCATTTATGACCAGCCGGCCGTAAGGTCTCAGGTTTTCCAGCGATTTGACAACAGGTTTCCAAACCGGGGTAGTGTCGATAATGGCATGTAACAGATCCGGCGGTTTTTTTCCGATATCACCTGCCCATGCTGCCCCTAATTCCAAAGCAAAATCCCTTTCCCGCTCGCTTCTGGCGAATACATATACCTTTACATCCGGAAGTTTATACCGAACCAGCTTCAATACCAGGTGTGCGGATGCCCCAAATCCGGTCAGGCCAAGCGTTTGACCTTCCTTTAGATTGCTCAGATGCAGGGAACGGTAGCCGATTGCTCCGGCACAGAAGAGAGGACAGGCTTCTGCATCCGAATAGAATGATGGGATCGGATAGACAAAATTGGCATCCGCTGTCATATATTCGGCATATCCACCATTAACATCTCTTCCGGTGGCTTTAAAATCCGGGCATAAATTTTCGAGCCCTTGCCTGCAATATTCGCATTTTCCACAGGATGAATAGATCCAGCCAACTCCGACCCTGTCATTTTTTTTAAATCCCGTTACCTTTTTGCCCACTTCCACTACCCGGCCTACCACCTGATGACCCGGGATCACCGGCAAAACTGGGGGTGGCGTACGGCCTTCAATTTCATCAAGTTCAGTATGACATACACCGCATGCCGATATTTTTAAAAGAACTTCCAGTTCCGCCGGCATGGGTACCGGAATATCGACCAGTCTTAAAGGGGCTCGTTCCTTCGACAAATCGATGATCTGGTGAAGATGCATTGCTTTCATAATATTACTGATTATATCCGGTAAATCATTCCCAGAAACTACTGGGATCTCCAAGGGTTATCCAATGGTGCTTTAAGTTTTCACGAAGTTGGATTACCAGATTCTGATTCTCTATAAATAAGGCCAGGTTCCGGGTTTCATACGGATCTTCTTTCAGATCAAAAAGTTGTGTATGCCGCGCTCCATTTACATGGTATTCTATGTATTTCCAATGATCTTTCCGGATCCCGCGTTGATAATGCTTGTACGCAAACGTCAGGTGGTCCCGGTGAGGAAGATCCGGATTTTTTACGCATTTAAGAAAACTCCCGGTTTCAACCGTGGCGGGAGGATTGATTGACAGATAATCACAAAGTGTCGGGTAAATATCGTTCAGATAACATAAAGCATCACTCGATTTATTTTCGGGAATCCCGGGACCGGACAGGATTAAAGGGATTTTAATACTATGCTCGTACAGGTTTTGTTTTCCCATCAATCCATGCTGGCCGACGGCTAATCCATTATCCGCAGAAAATATGATTAATGTATTATCGCTTATCCCTTTTTTATCAATTGCCGTAATGATTTCGCCAATGGCATTGTCCAAATGGCTGATCATCGCATAATATGCCCGGATATGCTCCAGCACTTCCTCCTCCTTTCGTGGAAAGGAAGCAAGCAGTTCATCTCGGATTACCAGTTCCCCATTATCGAAAGGATGTTGGGGAAGAAAATTGGGTGGCAATTCAATTTCCCTGTTTTGGTAGCGCTGAAGATAGGTATCCGGCATTTCACGGGGATCATGTGGTGCCTGAAAAGCTAAATAAAGGAGAAACGGGCCTTTCCCCTGATAGGAATAAATAAAATTTATCGCATCATCTTTGTAAAGATCGGTTGAATGTTTACCTAATACCCGGTATTTTTTTTCATCCCCGTAACTGCTGTCGGAACTGAAATCGAAAACGGGAACATCATAATGACTTGACATACCCCCAAACAGAAAGTGCCCTCCTTCAGAAAATGACCTGGCCACTACTTCCTTTCCATTATGTTGCTTGCCGACACCAAAAGTTACATAACCATGATGCCGAAGCAATTCAATAAAAGTGGTATCGGTAGTTGAAATTGGGAAATTCCATTCACCTTCCTGATCGAGATGAAAGAGGGTTTTGCCAGTTAACAGCATGGCACGGCTTGGAGCACATACGGCCCCACTGGTCCCTCCCATAATATAGGCATTCGTAAAACTCAGACCACGGGAAGCAAGCCGGTCGAGATGCGGCGTAAGGATCTCCTTATTGGCAAGGTGATGAATGGTATTGTAACGCTGGTCATCCGCGAAAAGAAAAACTACATTGGGGCGAAGATCAACTTTTGTCTCCTCGCAGCCTGACAAGAGGTAAAGCATCAGGAAAAAAAGCAATTGAAAGGAATATTTCATTTATATTCAGATGATTAAGTATGTATTAAAAAACGTCATTCTTAAGATGCCGGATGGATTCCGGTATTCCTGAAGTCCTGGCCGAAAAGTATCCTTTTTCACAGAAAAGAAGTGGTCGCATCCTGATAAAAGGTTATACCTGTTTATAGTATTCCACATTTCCTTCACTCGATAAATCAGCAACCCGTTCAATCAATTGAGCTCTTTTCTTTTCTGAGAGTTTATTAAAATTTTTTGCCATGTCGATCTTTTCCCTTATAAGATCTTTGTTTTCAGCTCCGGTTATCAGCACGGAAACCGGGAGGCTCCAGGTGAAATTCAAGGCATCAGAAAGGGTAATCTGATCGGGGATCACCGGATGATCCGTTTCCCAGATATTATTTTCCAATACGGTCTTCCGGGCAAAAAACCTGCCGTCAGCCAGGGTTTTCATGGCTAATATTCCATAATTCCTTTCGAGTGCCTCGGGCATTACATCACGGATAAAACTGGTATGGAAGGCGGCATCTACCGGATTTACCGGCATTTGCAGGGTTTCAAAGATATCATTCTCTTTCACCCTGGCAAGCATATGGGCGTGTGCCTTTGGATTTCGGTGACCCGTAAAACCAATATGTTTCACTTTTCCGGATTCCCTGGATTCTATCATCACTTCAAGTACTTTGTTTGCGATACGATCGTCCACATCATCGATTGAAGAGACCGAGTGAACCTGCCACAGATCAAGATAATCCGTATTGAGCCTTCGAAGGGATTCTTCCAGATGCTGCCGGGCCGTCTGGGCATCTTTGGCTGTGGTTTTGGTCATTAAAAAGATAAGATCCCTGTATTTCGGGGTTAGATATTTTCCGTATCTCTCTTCACTTGTGTGTGGGCCGTAACTTTCCGCATTATCAAAAAAGCGGATCCCACCCTCCAGTGCGGCCTCTATTGTTTCCGTTGCATCTTTTTCAGTGGTCCACCCGATGTGATACCCGCCAAGCCCCAGCATAGTTACTTTGACGCCGGTTTTGCCAAGTAGTCTTTCTGGTAAAATTTCTCCCAAACGGTCCCGTTGGAATGGGTAGGAGGATGGTTTTCCCGTATATGGAATCATGATCCCTGCCGTCAGTCCTGCAAGTTTTTTAATAAAAGCCCTTCGTTTTTCCATAATATTGATGATTTTGATATTCGTTTTAAGATAATCATTAATAGTTAATTAAGAAAGTTGCGGACAGCCGGAATTGAAATCACCGGAGTCTTGTTATTAAAATAAGATTTTAATTGGAAATATCCGGGGAATGATGACCTGATGTATCGAACGAAGGAAATTTGCCCTGAACAGGGTTTTTGAGGTAACACATTCAGGTTACCCGGATGGGTATCTTTTTATTGAATCTGGGAATAAGTATTTTCAGGAGGGCATAACCTATTTTAAAACTTACTAAAGGATTAAAGCATGCGGCACGTAGAACAGGAATTTTTTTCACCATATGCCCAGGCATTGTATGATTATCATATGCACAAGGGAAAAAATCCGTTATTTATTGTTAGAGAAGATGGATTGAGGAGTGAACTCCCGGTCGAACTGTTCTTTACGACGTATGAAAATTTCTCCGCGTTGGAAAAAATAGCCATCGATTCGGTATCAGGAGATGCTCTTGATGTTGGGGCCGGAGCGGGAAGACATACAAAGGAATTATTGAACAGGGGGGTGGACGTAACTGCCCTTGAAATTGATCCTGTCCTTTCCGACCTAATGATCGACCGTGGGATCGGGAAGGTAGTGAATTCGGATATATTTCATTATCACCCCGGAGATAAATATCAAAACATCTTACTATTGAACCATGGACTTGGGATCGCAGGTAACTTGAACAACCTATCCGTATTATTAAAACATCTTCAGCGGCTACTAAAACCGGGCGGCAGGATTTTGGCCGATTCACTCGACGTTACAAAAACCAGGGATAAGGTACATCTGGATTATCATGAAAAACTTAAAAGAGAAGGTAGATATGTGGGGGAGATCCGGATGTATATGGAGCATGGATCCAGGAAAGGCGATCTGTTTCAATGGTTGCACATCGATGATAAACTGCTGAAGGAATATGCCCAAAAAGCGGACTTCAATTGCAGGGTAGAAAAAAGGTTAAAGACCGGCGAATATCTTGCGGTATTAAGTCTTGATTAACGTAAGGATACTTATAATTTTAATTTTCATTAAGTTGCTGGATAATCCTGATTTAATTACGTATTTTATGGTTTTCGTTAAAGCATGCCCTAATTTGAGTAGTTTTCGCAATGAACATTTTTAGAATTCGACGGATCCCTGTGTGGTTGGCGGGCTTTAGTTTCATCTTTCTGATAGATCCCGTATGCTTATCCCAGGAATTGCAAAAGTATAATCCTGATCGGGAATTGATTGAAGGAATCGTGATCCCGAATACAGAATTGATAAAAATTCATTCGGATATCGTCGGGGATGATTATCTGATTTATGTGCAGCTTCCGATGAGTTATAAACAAAATCCCGATAAAACCTATCCAGTCTGGTACAATACGGATGCCAACAGGGGATTTCCTTTTCTGGCCAATTCGGTGACCTTTCTTACTTTTCCGCCGGGAGATATTCCTGAGATGGTCGTGGTCGGCATCGGGTATCTGACCAAAGGAATGGAGGAATGGGCGGCATTGAGAACCCGTGATCTTACTCCGACTCAAAATACCGAGACCGATGAATTCTGGACTAAAACGCTTGCGGAAATGAGCGGCAGGACTGATCTGACCGTTCGATCCGGGGGTGCTGCTTTATTTCTTGAGTTTATTATCCAGGAACTTTTACCCTATATAGAATCACATTACAGAGTGGATCCTGGTAACCGAACGTTGGGTGGATATTCGTACGGAGGCCTGTTTACCTTGTATGCATTGTTCAAGAATCCGGGAATTTTCAGTAAATATTTTGCAGGAAGCCCGAGTTTGCATTACGATAATGAAATATCGTTCACCTACGAGAATGATTTTGCCGAAATGCATCAGGATTTGAATGCTGAAGTATTTATTACGGTCGGTGGGCTGGAAGGAGACATCATGGTGAACCAGGTACAGCAAATGACCGATCGGTTATTATCCAGACAGTATCCCAACCTTAAGGTTAATTTGCAGATCTTCGAGAATGAAGATCACAGGTCCTGTTTGGGAGCTGCTTTTTTCCGGGCGATTTACGTGTTGCATAAGGATAAATAGACCCATTGCACCCGGCTATTTTACATTTCTTTTATGGGAGTTGATTATTGTCCCTGAATAGGGGAAGGGATTGACAGCATGCCGGAAAGAAACCTCATGCCTTTGGTTATTTATCAACCAAGAATTCGCGCAAGCAGTGGAATAATGATGGCGATGCCGGCAAGAATGGTAATGATAACCGAAAAGAGTTTGTACCGGGTTGTATAGGTTGGAAGAAGTTCTGTGTCATAATATTTTTCCACATTATTATCCTTGTACATTTTAACCAGACCATCCAGTAATTTCATACGGGTTATTTTACCTGATTGAAGGGCTTTATTAATAAAAATATTTATTAACAGCGTGGCGACGATCAATATGGCCAGTATAAAATCATTTTCCGGAGGATGAGGTACCTCCGGATTTTCTCCGGCCGCTACTCCCCAACTGATTCCCAAAACCACCAGATTATAAAGTACGGCTGAAATAATGAAGATCGTATCCGTCCTTGAACTTTGCTGTAATTCATTCAGGATGTGATTATGGACATTTTGTAACATCTCAGGCGCCATATCGGAATTTTTTCCTGACAAACAAATTAACCATTATCTAGCTCTTTTGCTACTTTTTTCAAGGAAATTCATAGCGATAAGGATCTTGGCTTCACAATTTTTTCACTCACTCTTTTAAAATCTTTTACGTGCGATTTATACCGGATTTTATTGGCCGGCAAGGTATCCCGTTAGGTAGAAAAAAATATTCTGTGAAAACGCGTTCGTAAAAAGGATATGCTTATATCGAGTAGTTTATCAGGGGTGAGCCAGTTATCCTCCTGAAGATAGTTAAGAATATACCTTTCATTGTTTAGGATAGTTATGTTAAAAATAATTTCCGGTAATAATCATATATCCGGCGATAATTAATATTGCGATCGGACAGACATATCGTACCAGCATTGTCCAGATTCTTTTTAATCTGAACCTGTTGTTGAATAATTCAATTTCCTGGAGTGCAGGTTTAATGCCCCAGGAAAAACCAACAAAAATCCCGATCAGAAAAGCACCTGTTACCAGGGCATAATTGGCAAATACGATGACAATGAAATCCATAAATCCTATATCAAAAAAGGGAATCTTCGACAGCCATGCAGAGGCACCCAGTGATAAGGCTGAGGGTGTTGCCAGCAAGAGCACCATGATTGATGCCAGAATAGTCGCTTTTTTTCTTGACCATTTTTTTTCGTCCACCAGATAAGCCACCGGAATCTCCAATAAAGAAATGGTGGTGGTAAGTGCTGCAAGGGTTAATAATAGAAAAATACTGGCTCCAAACAGGATGCCTCCCGGCATTTTCATGATCAACGAGGGGAGGGTAATAAAAATCAATCCGGGCCCGCCTTCCGGATCGCCACCCATCGCAAACAACGCCGGAAAAATTATAAGTCCGGCCAGGATGGCAATCAGGGTATCGAAAACGGCAATATATCCGGCGGAGGACACTAGATTTTCCTTTTTCGATAAATAACTCCCATACGTCATCATTCCGCCTCCACCCAGACTCAACGAAAAAAGCGCCTGGCCCAGGGCCTGAATGAAAGTAGACACCGAAACATTTGAAAAATCAGGTTTCAAATAAAACTCCAGGCCTTTCAAGGAACCTTCCAAGGTGAGTGAACGGACTACCAGCATTACCAGCAATACCAGGAGCATGGGCATAAAAATTTTCGACCATTTTTCAATCCCTTTTGCAATGCCCTTAATTACAATAAGCGCGGTGAGCAGGATAAACAGGATCGAAAGTCCCAGCGTATTCATTGGGTTAGCGGTGAAAGAGTTAAATATATCCCCGGCTTGCGATACCTGGTTCACGGGGATGAATTTGCCGGAAAGGATCATGAAAAAATAACCGATGGTAATTCCAGCGATAACCGAATAAAATGATAGGATCAGGGTGCCTGTCATAACACCCAAACCACCGGCCAGTTTCCAATAACCGTTGGGTTTCAATGCTTTAAATGCTCCGAAGGGATTTTTTCCTGTTTTTCTGCCTATCGTAAGTTCGGATATCATGATCGGTATCCCGATGATCAGGATGAAAAAAATATAAATGAATACAAAGGCCGCTCCGCCATTTTCACCCGTTACATACGGAAACCGCCAGATGTTCCCCAATCCGATGGCCGATCCGGCGGCAGCAAGGATAAATCCTGTTTTTGATGCCCAATGTCCTCTACTTGTGTCCGTATCAAGCATAAGCTGCTGTTTTTAAATTTTATTGGATATATTGATCAATCCGCCCGTCCAGATAGTAAATTAAAATAATAAGGGAACTCTTTATTATACAAAATAATTGATTAAATAAAATGAACTATGGGATTCAGCAAAATAATTAATGGGAAATATGGATCATACCCTATGGATATTGATTCCGGTCGGGGATAGAATCGTATGTCAAATCTTGTTTTATTTATTATTTTAAGCGTTCCACTGATATTCCTATCCTGGAAATCACTGTTAAGAATCCATCATCATGGCCTTTACAGATTGCTGGCGTGGGAATGCATTTTATGGTTGCTGATCAGCAATATCAGGTTTTGGTTCTTTGATTCGCTGAGCGTAAGTCAGATAATTTCATGGGGTTTGCTGGTAACTTCCCTATATTTCGTTATCACCGGCATCCTGCTCTTCAAACAACTTGGGGGCCAGTCAAAAATCAGAAAGGATCCTGCCTTGTATACTTTTGAAAAAACAACAAGCCTGATCAGGGTGGGGATCTTTAAATACATTCGTCATCCCATGTACAGCTCCCTGTTATTTCTTACCTGGGGCATATTTTTTAAAAATACCAGCATCACACTCCTGTTGGTCTCTTTATTATCTTCTTTATTTTTATACATCACCGCAAGGCTTGAGGAAATTGAAAACATCGGTTTTTTCGGCCCTTCCTACCTCGATTATATGAAAAAAAGCAAAATGTTCATCCCCTTTGTGTTTTAATCTGAAAGGTTATGTAATTTTAAGAATAGCGGATGACAGAACTCTGCTTTCCGGCATTTTGAATTTTTACTATACAGAAAGATAAATCAAGAATACATACCTCAATGGGAATTGATTAAATACCGTCGGGAGATAATGATATTTTAAATCGGAACTAAATCACGGAATCATGCGCTTTTTTTTATTTATTTTCATCTATTTACTCCATCAATCCCTTTCCGGACAGGAGAAACAGAATCAACCCATGGATCTGACGGTAACGATGGAATTTAATCTGGGATCAACGATTGGTAAACTACGTGCAATTCCAATAAATATAAACCGGGAAGAAAAGGGGATGTTATTTGCGTATTCAGCCGACAAGGAAATTGATCCCTGGATCGAAATGTTCTATCCTCCATCAGACCGTATGAAACTGGCTGTTTTTTCCCTGAAAGGAAAGCTGATATGGAAAAAGGAATTGGGGAAAGGCGTAATCAACGGGATATGGTTTACACCGATTTATGCCTTTGATCTGGATCAGAATGGGACAGACGAAATTTACTACGTAAATAATATCGATTCCGTCCATATTCTCAGTTACGAAGGATTAAGACTGACAGCTATTGAAGGATCATCCGGAAATATTTTGGGTGAATGGTCGTGGAAAAGAGTGGAACATGGATCCTTGAGTCATACTTTCCGGAATTTCATAATGGGCGGGTATGTGCATGGAAAGCCGGTGTTGATCACAGCCCAGGGGACCTATGCCACTATGGGAATACAGGCATGGAATCCGGGAATGACAAAACGCTGGGAATTATTGATATCCGAAGAAGATCCGGGACCGCGAGGAAGTCATATGTGCCCTGTAATCGATATCAATTCAGATGGTGTGGATGAATTGCTCTGGGGGGAAAGATGCATAGACCTGGATAAGGGCGAATATCTTTTCATAGCAGACAGGGATGAGTACAATGGTCATTCGGATGTAATTCAGCCTACCTTTGACTGGAAAAATAATCAGTGGTACGTTTTTACCTGCCGTGAATCCGGTGACCGGGGTCAGATCAAACCCCGCGTGGTTATGTTTGATGATCGGGGCGAACGTGTGTGGTCCGACCTGGAAATGGGCCACATGGATATGGGTTGGACCGCACAAACCGGTCCCGGTGAAAAAACGATTGCCTTTACGATCAGCAGGGGTAGAAAAATGGCCGGACCGGATGGATTTTTCCGTCTGGATGTGGAAGAATACGCATACGAAGCTTTTTCAGGTGATCCGATCCGCCTCCCTTTCAAGGCCTATAATACCGTGCCCGTCGATCTCGATGGAGACGGATACCATGAATTCGCCTGTGCGTTGGACGAGCAGTCAGACCGGAAAGTATATACGATAGACGGAAACGTGGTTGGTGAACTTGGGGATAAAGCTTATATCGCGATGGCTTCCAAATTTTTGGATTTGCCGGGGGAACAGATTTTATGTTATTATCCCGATGGCACCATCAGGATCTGGCGGGATATGAACGCGGTGGATTCTGACAGGGCCAGAGATAGATACCGGAATCCCTATTACAGACATTGTCAGCGTCTGACGGGTACAGGGTATAACCTGGTGAACCTTGGAGGGTTGTAGTTAAATCTCGTACATTATACTCATGCCGTCACTACGATTCTTACTCATGCCTTCACTCAAAGTGAGTGCATGAGTATAATCAGCTCAACTAAGGATTTATCATTCCCCGAATTGGACAGAATATTCTATTTATTTATCTTGATACAAATATTCAATATTTAACAGGACCCAATATGAAAAATAGTAACAAAAACTCTCTGAAAAATCATAAAATAGAAGAAACCCTTAATCGTCGTGATTTTGTAAAAAAATCGGGAGTGGGAATCGCCGGAGTGGCCGCCATGGCTCATTTTCCCTACGTCATGCATCAAAAGGCCACAAACGATAAGATTGTCGTAGGTATCGTAGGATGCGGGGGACGAGGTACCGGAGCCGCACTGGATGTGGTGAAGGCAGCTACCCGGATTATTTATCCGATGGAAGGTTATCACACAGAAGATGCCGCTGAGGGCGCAAGGGCTACGGTGGAAGATATCGAAATTTTAGCCCTGGCCGATGTATTTCCGGACCGGCTTAATAGCTGCAAATTACAACTTGCCAAGGTGGGCATTGAAGTTCGGGATAAATATTGTTTTACCGGATTTGATGCATACAGGCAACTGCTCGAAATTTCACAGATCAACTATGTGATCCTCACGACACCTCCGCTCTTCAGACCTCAGCATTTAAGGGCTGCCGTGGAGGCCGGGAAAAATGTATTCATGGAAAAACCTGCCGCAGTAGATCCTACAGGAATTCGCTCGGTTATCGAATCGGGAGAAATAGCCCGGACGAAGGGACTGGCGATCGGTGCCGGAACCAACCGTCGAAGAGATAATTTTACCCGCGAAACCATTTCCAGGATCCACCAGGGTGAGATAGGCAAAGTTAAAGCTTTATATACTGAATTTCTGATTGGTGAACTATGGTCCGTGGACCGGGAATCCGGATGGAGTGATATGGAATACCAGCTTCGAAACTGGCTTTATTATACCTACCTGGGCGGCGATCTCATCGTGGAACAATTTGTTCATACCATCGATGCCATGAACTGGGTGGTGGGCGCTAATCCCACGAAGGCGGTGGCCCTGGGTGGTCGACAGGTAAGGACCGACCCGAAATTCGGAAATATCTATGATCATATTTCGGTTCAGTACGAATACCCGGACGGGGTACTTGGTTTCTGCCAGGATCGTCAGATCAACGGATGCGTAAACCGGGTAAGAGATTTAGTGATTGGAACTAAAGGTCGGGCATTTATGGGATATCCCACCTATATTGAGTACGATGATGGCAAATCCTGGCGGATGCGTGAAGACCGTAATAACGCCTACCAGGTGGAACATGAAGAACTGATCCGGAGTATCCGGGAAGGAAATCCGATCAATGAAGCCCGCCAGGTAGCCGAATCAACGTTAACGGCCATCATGGGAAGAGAAGCTGCCTATAGTGGCCGTGAAATTACATGGGACGATATGATGACTTCAAAACAGGACTTTTCATTAAATGAATATGCCCTCGGACCCATGCCTATGCCACCGGTAGCTATGCCTGGAAAATATAAATTCGTTTGATTTTCGTATATTCGGATTTATTTTTCTATATGAATATTGCTGTTGGGATATATATGTTTGTTCATGGATTCGCACATGTCGTCGGTTTTCTTGTATCATGGAAACTGGTAAACGATAAGGATAGTCCGTATAAAACGACGATACTCGGAGGCAAAGTGGATCTTGGTGATACGGGGATCAGAGTGATGGGTATAGTATGGCTATTGACCGGTCTGGCCTATTTTATATTGACCTATGGGGTCGTGACTCAGGTGTCCTGGTGGAAAACCTATACTTTTTTTGTAACCTGTTTTTCAATTGTTATGAGTATCCTGGGTTTGCCTGATACCAAATATGGAGTGATGGCCAATGTATTATTGCTTTTATTTCTCTGGTTTGCTCCTTATCTGGGATGGATTTAATAAAAAAGAATGAATTTTTATTGATTGACGAGTGAAGTAGTGAAATATTAACTATTTTCAGTCAGTTAACAATCCCCATGGGAACTCTTCCATCTGGATCCGTTGAAGGGATCAGAACGGGGTGCAGGGCGTCAAGATCCGTTTACAGTCTTGTCTTAATAAAAGTTACAATGGCCCTGATCAGGCCGTCCATCACAGGAAGATCCGGATTATTGTAAGTGGCCAGATTTTTTTGACGGTCGGTCTCCGAGGGTTTTAGGATATGATTCATACCCTGGATTATTTCCAGGTCCACGTTTTTACTCGAATATAATAATTCAAAAGCGTTCTGCGGATCAACCTGTATATCGGCCGAACCATGAACGATCAGGATAGGTACACTCAGTTTGCCGATCTCGATCCTGGGTGAATACCTAAACCATGATATCAGGTAAGGCTGCACCGAAGGCCTCAGTAAAGCCTGATACGAGGTATTTACGTTATCAACGGTAGAACCGGCCAGTAAACTGTCAAGTATCGGAAAGATATAATTTTTTACTTCCTCCGGCTGATTTTTCAGTTGTGCCCGGATCAGTTTATCGGCAGGATCGGATGGCCCGGCGATAGAGATATAACCCGAGGGTTTTTCCTGCTGGGAAGCCAGCATACCGACCAGAGATCCTTCGCTGTGACCAACGACGATCACCCCACTGAATCTCCCGTCCTGTTTCAACTGAAGAATCCATCCGGCGGCATCCCTCACATAATCTTCGAACCTGAGCTCAATTTCGTTTATTCCTGCCTGGCTGCTGGCGCCAACGCCTCTTTTATCGTAGCGCAGGGAAGCAATCTGATTCCGGCATAAATCCTGGGCAAGGTATTTGAGGCTGTTGTTCTTCATCCTGGGATTATTCCCGTTCCGGTCCGTCGGGCCCGATCCGGCAATGATAAGCACCACGGGAATTTTCTTCTTAATAACCGGATGCAGAAGAGAACCCGATATTTCGCCCGTGGCAGTGGATAACCGGACCGTATCTTCCAGGCAGGTATCGTCGATCCTTTGCGAATGAGAGGGATCGTTAAAAACAAAAAGGAAAAAAAGTATTATAATTAACTTCTTCATGAAATAGAATACATCCTATGCGGTTCCCGGGAAATTAAGCATACCAATGGATATTTCATAAAGAAGATGAAAATTATTACATGGAAAATCGGAACAATTTTCTTTGGAACCTGAAATGTTTGTATTCAATGTCAAATCGTTAACAAAGAAGGATCGGCTGGAAATTTATGGATCCATACCGATAGTGATCCAAGAGAGAAACAACGATTTAACCAAGGTTAAAAGGGATCGATCCGGGACGTCTTTTGGATTTGGGCGAGGCGGAATGCTTTACCCGGTAATTACCGGCACCGCTCTTCATTTAAGAAAAACAAATAAATTTTTCAATAATAGTGGTTACTCAGGAAATGCTATCTTCTCACAGGAGAATAACTGGCAGAGGATCTTTTCTGCCTGTTTATCTTTAAAAATTCATTTATTGTTCGATTTGCATATTCATCCAGAAATTCAACCATTTCCCCGATGGTTAAATTATATCGTTTGCTGGCCTGATATACTTTCCTGAAACCCTTTCGTTGGAGAAATTCGTTAGCTGTTTCCATTTTTCCAAATTTTATTTCATACCTGCTTGATACATACCTGCTGATGGACTATAAATTTAAAAATATTTATCTCAATATGATTAAAATATTTTAAAAAACAATCATATTTCAAAGAATAATTTTAAAATTTATAATTAAAGTCTTCTGAGATCCCGGATTAATCTCTTAATCCCTTCATCGATACCTGCTCTTCCGCTCTCCCTTCGAGACTCTATCTGTTAATACATAAAAAGTAATAAATGTAACAGTCAGTAAAGGAAAATGATGGTTCCGAATAGGATTATCCTGTATTCAGGTATTTATCATTCCTGATAGATAATTGGGTTACTTTTTGGGGTCCGGATCATTAAAGATAACCTGTTAAAAAACCTGTAAAGGTTTAAAAGGGGTGAGCAAAAAAAGCACTTGAAGCCAGAAAGAGAGGATCCAGGGTGTGTTTATGATTCGTTTGACAGGATTTTTCATTAATTAAGATGGAAAGAGATATTACCAGAATAGCCCGCAGATTACTGATTACCCTATCCAGTATTGTTTTGATTCTGGTTTTTAACGCATATATTAAGAATCGTTATAATCTGCAGGTTGAGAATGTAAATAATACAGAAACTCCGGACAAAGGTGATCAGCAGCGTAAGGGTGCGATCCTGAATGCATGGGATGATTACACACCTTTATCCGTGGATTGGCGGGTAAATGGTGTCTTAACGGTAATCGAGCCTTCCGTTGATAATGAGTCCGGCCGGCCTGCTGATAAGGAAAAACCTATTGAATCTTTGAAATAGTGATATCAATAGAGAAAAATGCGGCGAGGGGAGGATCTACCCCGGGAGGCAATAAATCCGCTATTTCCTCGCCCGGTAATATAAGCGGATTGATATTACCGGAAAACAAGTTACACTCCTCGTTTATGGTAATATGGGCTACATTCATTTGAAGATCTATTGGAAAAGGCGGACTGCTCAGATTTAATGTCAACGTGCTCAGGGTTGAATTGCTTGTCCAGGTGCCCGCTTTAATTCGACCGGATTCACCGATGCACACGAGATAAAGTTCACCATTCGCATTGGATTCAAGTGCTGCATCTGCCGGATCGTCGCAAGGGGCGGCGGCCAGTAATACGTCTGAGACCAGTGAGGTGACGTCAGTTCCTGCATTTATGACTGTGATATCGTCGATTTTATAATCCTGGGCTAGGGTAACTTCATGGATCCTGAAAACTCCCTTCAAGGGATTTTCAAAAACAAAATCCATCGACCTGCTGAAAACGTCCCCTTCCAGATCTGTTTCAATATACGCCTGAACGGTATACTCATCCGGCTGCTGAATTTCCAATGAAAATAGATTGCCTGATAAATCTGCTTCGGAGCAAATTATTTCATCAGGATTTTCGATACAGAATCCTTGTGAGAGGAGGTTCCCTTTCCCTGCATTTATGATTTCCGCGGTTATTTTAACGGTTTTACAATCGATGAATTCTACTTCATAAAGGTTGATTTCGGGCTGATCTGGTTCTCCCATAACCTCTTCCTTGTCTTTTGAGCATGCGAAAACCAGTATTCCCAGGAGGATGGGCAGGATCTTTGTTTTCATCATTTTCCGGTTTTGTTTCGAACTTTATTCGATAACATAAATGAAACGGGATCGGTTCCCACTGATCTCTTGAAAGGATTTTCGTCATGAGGAAAATTCCATTATTATTTTATCTGGATTAAAAGCATAAATATGCTTTTTTCATTACCAATCGTGGTGTAAGCGTTAGGAATGGCATTTTGATGCTAACCTGCCGCTTAGTAACTTTAGCCCAATAAAGGAAATGGATTATAACCAATCGGCACAACGCCATAGCTGCTTACCGTTTACAGATAGATTATTATACGATAAAATGAACGAAAATCTGATCCAAAATAAAAAGAACGCTATTGATTTCTATAGATTGGCCTATGATGGGAACCCGGGAAAAGCTGTGGAATTATATGTTGGTTCTGATTACATTCAGCATAATCCATTAGTAGGTGATGGAAAAGAACCATTTATTGAATATTTTGAGAGAATGGCATCGGAATATCCCGAGAAATCCATCGAATTTGTCCGTGCAATTGCCGAAGATAATTTAGTTGCCCTGCATACGCATCAAATTTGGCCCGGAAATGAAGAGTATATAACCATGGATTTTTTCAGATTTGATGATTTCGGGAAAATCGTGGAACATTGGGACTCTATGCAAAAAATACCCGGTAACTCAGCAAACAACAATACAATGTATTAGGATAAACAAACCTGTTGCTGGAAATACTCGATACACCAAGCCTAGGATCTAATATAATGACCTATTTTTCTCTTTTTTGGCACTCTGGATACGGAAATAACCCTATTGATCATTCTATTATTACCCGGTGGAATTGAAAACTTCAATAAAATTTGCGAAACCATTCAATGTGACATACCCTAATGGTATTTATTAACCAAGGAATCAATGGAGTTTAGACTCTATTACTAAGTATAATTTGAAAGGATAATACACCTGGCAAATTTTCTTTTTAATTCAGATAGAGGAAATAGATACAGTATGCGGGAATTGATATTGATGAAATTGATAAAGAACTTATTTGCGAAATAACTATATATCCAATAATTCTAAAGGATAACTGGAAAAACCAAGTGGTAATCTTGCAGCTTAATAATATGTTATGTCGAAGATTGAACTTAACAGCATAGAATTGTATTATGAAGAATATGGAAATGGAGAAAAGGTAATTATTCTACTACATGGTTTTCTATCTTCTTCAAAAATGTGGAAAAATAACTACATTCCATATCTAATGAAAAGATACAAGATTTATACTATTGATTTACGTGGGCATGGTAATTCCAACGAAGTTAAAACCGGGTGTAATTTACAGCAGATGGCAGATGATATTTATCAATTTGTCATTTTAAAAAATATAGATAAATGCATTCTTGCTGGAATGTCAATGGGAGGGGCTATTGCAATTCAGTTTGCAATAAATGTTCCTGATAAAATAGAATCTCTAATTCTTATGAATCCTGGACCAGGGTCATTATTTTCAAAAGGTTTTTCCATTATATCACCTATTCTGTCATTTATTTCTCAAAAAAAATGTTTATTAAAACCATTTTTAAAAAGTGTTTTAATAAACACCTTATCTCCAGAAGTATTGTCGGAATTTGTTAACGATGCAGCTTTGGTCAGTAAGGAAACATGGTTGCAGTATTTACATCCGGATAATAAAATTCATAATTACAAAAAATTAAAAAACCTGACTCTGCCAACGTTAGTAATAATTGGAGGAAAGGACAAGGCTATTCCGATTGAGTTTCAGGAAAATATTGCGGATACAATACCCAAGGCGATTAAGATTATTATGAATAATGAGGGGCATGCAGTGGTGATAGAGAATCCAAAGAAAGTATTATTTGAGATAAATTCTTTTCTTAAAGGATAATGTAAATCTTTCATTTTCCAGAATTTCAGTATATAAATATGAATTAGTTAAAGAATTCTCGTTGAACAGCAATTGTAATTTTTATAAGGTGACCTTTATATGATATCAACCCGGTAAATAGATAGGATAACGTTTTTTATTTGAGTGTTCAGGAATGAAATGTAAACCAGCATGTAAACCGGAAATAAAAAAGCCCGCCGTCTTCCTGATTTCAGACTTTGGCGGGCGAATGTTACTGTGGGCTGTGTCCACCGGAGCCCGTGATTATGAACTTATAAAAGGGTATGAAAGGCGAAGCCCTCCGTCGCCCCTCATGAATTCGGGGCTATGGAGGGCGAAGATTACTGTGGGCTGTGTCCACCGGAGCCCGTGATTATGAACTTATAAAAGGGTATGAAAG
>Ga0209536_100005618_pt1 | contig 19426 bp, 18 predicted proteins | sample DeeMarSeWOR28_12_FD_187461 | JGI IMG/M metagenome (GOLD analysis project Ga0209536, IMG submission 187461) | Marine sediment microbial communities from White Oak River estuary, North Carolina - WOR-2-8_12 (SPAdes) (version 2) | ecosystem: Environmental > Aquatic > Marine > Intertidal zone >...
TGATCCTCGAGCTCAATGCGCGCCCCGGGCTTGCGATCCAGATGGCCAACCGGGAGGGGCTGCGGTTACGTCTGGAGCAGGTCGAGCGCTACCACACCGGGCTCAAAACTATCGCAGAACGCGTGGCGTTCGCCAAGGAGCGGTTCGCTGCGCGCCCCGCCCCACTGCAGTGACCAGTGACAAGAATGCCGTGAATCGTTAAACGTAAATTGTTTCTCTCCGTATCTCCGCGGTTCAATGGCCGGTTTTCTTGGCGTCATGGCGGTTCGATATCGAAGCAGCTGTCTTGTCGGGCTTGGCGCCCGGGCGGTTTGAAAGGGTTTCGATTCGCTTCTCGAGGCGCGCGACATCGTCGCGCAACGCGTCAACCGCGCGATTGAACTCCGTCACCTCGTGGCTACTCGCGATGAGCGGGTCTTCCTCTGTCCAGTAACCAGCGAGCGAGCGGCCCGCATGCTGCGCGGTTTGCTCGCCCCAGCGGCGGAATGAGCGGCCGGTCTCGGCCATGCGGTGGGCGGCGACATCGCCGAAGAGGCGGCTCAAGTCTTCCTCGACGTCCCAGCGCAGGTAGCGAACGAGATGATTGATGGCTGCGGCGAAATCCGTGTCGCCAATCACCTCGACTTCCCGCCACGCATTGTCGTCGCGAGCCGCAAGCCGCAGCAGCAGTCCCGGGGTGAGACGGATCGTGACCGACGGAGCCGCTCCCGCTGACGCTGCGGCGACCTCGCCGTTTTCCAGCACCGTGAGCGAGACAATGAGCGGCAACATCTCGAAGCGCGCGGTTTTGCCCGTGTGAGGCAGCAGTGCCTCGCGCGCCCAACTCGCGCCGCGCAGCAGGTGGTTGATGGAAGTCGCAGCGGCGGGTTCGAGCATGGAAAGAGCGGTACGCTCCATTGTGGCCGCCGCGTTGCGGCGGCGCTGGCCTCAGAACTTGTATCCCCGATGCAGGGCAACGGCGCCCGCGGCAAGATTGAAGTACTCCACCCGCTCTAGCCCAGCGCGCTCCATCATCTGCTTCAGTTGCTCCTGGTCCGGGTGCATCCGGATCGACTCGGCAAGATACCGGTAGGCCGCCGCGTCGTTCACCACCAGCTGGCCAAGCCGCGGCAGCACGTTGAAAGAGTAGGCATCATAGAGCGGCCTGAGCGGCTGCCAGACGCGGGAGAACTCGAGTACCAGCAGCCGTCCACCGGGCCGTAGCACCCGGCGCATTTCCGCGAGCGCAGCGTCCTTGTGCGTCATGTTGCGCAGGCCGAAAGCGACGCTTACGCAATCGAAATATCCGCTTGTGAAGGGCAGCCGCTCCGCATCGCAGAGTACTGCGGGCACGGCAAGGCCGCGGTCGAGCAGACGGTCGCGCCCGCGCCGGAGCATCGCACCGTTGATATCGGTGAGCACCACCTCGCCCCGGGGACCGACGCGCTGCGCGAAGAGCCGGGCAAGGTCGGCAGTGCCGCCGGCCACGTCGAGTACGCGCGAGCCCGGCGTCACGAGGCTCTGCGTCACCGCGAAGCGCTTCCAGAGCCGGTGCAAGCCGAGCGACATGAGGTCATTCATCAGGTCGTAGCGGGCCGCGACCGAATCGAACACGCCCGCAACGCGCTGCGATTTCTCGTCCTCAGGGACGCTCTCGTAGCCAAAGTCCGTCGTTTTTGTCATGGTAAGTGGTGAGCGGGGAGCCGTAAGCCGTAGATAATGGTTCGCCAATCGGATTCCAGCAGCTTACTGCTTACTGCCTGTCGCTTCGCGGCTCGCACCGGCTTCTTCCATACGCTTCAGATAAAGCTGCCACATTTCGTCCTTACGGGCGCCGTACTCGTAGAGGAGATCCCAGGAGTAGATGCCGGTATCGTGGCCGTCGGAGAACGTGAGCTGCACCGCGTAATTGCCCACAGGCTCGACCTTGGTGATGGCGACGTCTTTCTTGCCGATCTGCAGCACTTCCTGCCCAGGCCCATGGCCGCGGACCTCGGCGGAGGGCGAGTAGACGCGCAGAAACTCGCACGGCAGCTTGAAGACTCTCCCATCGGCGTAAGCGATCTCCAGAACCCGCGAGGCCTGGTGTAGCTTGATCTCGGTTGGCTGCGGCACGCCCTTGTTCAACCCTGCCATTGTGACCTCCCAAGGGGTTCATGATACCCGAGGGACCATGCAACGAAAACTCTGATACCAAACGGGTTTTTTGCCGGCAGCGCTTCGCTGTCACATCGCTGTAATGTTTGTTTAATAATATTGGCCCAACGCCTTCTGCCCCCCACCTCAGCGATGACGGCAACCGTATTGGTAGTCGAGGACGAGCCCGCGATCCAGGAGCTGGTCTCATACAACTTGGAGCTCGCCGGCCACCGCGCCCTGCGGGCCGATAACGCGGAACAGGCATTGGAGATGGTCCGCACCGAGCTGCCGGACCTGGTGGTGCTGGACTGGATGCTGCCCGGCATGAGCGGCCTCGAATTCGCCCGGCGGTTGCGCACGGACAGGCGCACGCATGCCATTCCGCTCATCATGCTGACGGCGCGCGTGGACGAGAAAGACAAGCTGACCGGCCTCGAAACCGGCGCCGACGACTATCTGACCAAGCCCTTCAGCCCGCGCGAGTTGAACGCGCGCGTCAAGGCGGTGCTGAGACGTCGCGCGCCGCAGGCCACCGATGACGCGGTCCATGTCGATGGCCTGCAGCTCGATCCGGTCAGCCACCGCGTGACCGGCAACGGGCAGACGTTGTCGCTTGGCCCCACGGAGTTCCGGCTCCTGCACTTCTTCATGACGCACGCCGAGCGCGTCTACTCGCGCACCCAGCTGCTCGATCAGGTATGGGGCGATCATGTCTTCGTAGAGGAGCGCACGGTTGACGTGCATATCCGCCGGCTGCGCAAGGCACTTGAGGCAACAGGCCATGACCGCCTCATTCAGACCGTCCGCAGCGCAGGCTATCGTTTGTCCACCGCCTGAGACCGCCGGGCCATTGCCCCACGGGCGCGTGAGATAATGACGCCCTTGGCGCGGAGCCGTGCGTGAATAGTACCTGGGGCAGATTTCTGGTGGTCCTGGCGACGTGGTCGCTGGTGTGCCTTTTGGTGCGGGCCGTCGCTGGGCCCGTGTCCGCGCTGACGCTCTTTGCTGCCGGGCTGCTCTTCTACGCGCTCATGCATTACCGTCACATCGCGGCGCTGCGACGCTGGCTGCAGGATCCAAAGCCCGAAGCGATACCCCCGGGATGGGGCGTATGGGACGAGGTGTTCGCCGACCTCTACCGGATGTTGCGCCATCAAAGCCAGAGCGAGTCTCGTCTTACCGCGACCCTCAAGGACTTCCAGGAGGCCAGCGCCGCCATGCCTGATGGCATGGTGATACTCGATGCCAGGGACCGCATTGAGTGGTGCAATCCCAAGGCGGAGGAACACCTCGGCCTCGATCACGCGCGCGACCGGGGCCAGCAGATCACCTATCTGGTGAGGCAGCCCCGATTCTCGGAGTACCTGCAATCGCAAAAATTCAGCGAACCGCTCGTGTTGCGACAATCACGCGGTCCAGACTTGATTCTCTCGGTGCAATTGGTCCCATACGGCGAGCGGCAGAAGCTCGTGATCAGCCGCGACATCACTGATCTGGAGCGCGTGGAAACGATGCGCCGCGACTTCATCGCAAACGTGTCGCATGAACTGCGCACGCCGCTCACCGTGCTGGGGGGGTTCCTCGAAACCATTACGGAAGCCAAGGCGGCCGATGGTGAACTCATGCGACGCTCGGTCCCGCTGATGTCGGAGCAGGCGCGTCGCATGCAGCGGCTGGTGGAGGACCTGCTTACGCTGTCGCGGCTGGAAAGCTCCCACAGCCCGCTGCGCGAAGAGCCGGTCAACGTCCCGGATCTTGTGCGCTCGCTGTATCACGACGCGTGCGCGCTGTCGGGCGGGCGCCACCGTGTGACGGTCGAGCTGGAAAGCGATGACTGGCTGAGCGGGGCGGAAGAAGAGCTGCGTAGCGCGTTTACCAACCTCATCAGCAACGCGGTGCGCTACACCCCTGAGCGGGGAGAGGTGGTCATCGGCTGGCGGCGAAGCGGGGATGACGGGTTCTTCAGCGTACGCGACACCGGAATCGGCATCGCGCCGCACCACATACATCGGCTCACGGAGCGCTTCTACCGGGTGGACCGAAGCCGTTCCCGGGAGACCGGCGGCACGGGCCTGGGACTCGCGATCGTCAAGCACGTGCTCAGCCGCCACAAGGCCGGCCTCGACATCAGAAGCGAGCCGGGGCGCGGCAGTACCTTCAGCGCGGTTTTCCCGGCGGAGCGTTTGCTGATCCCGCGCAACCGGGAGGTGGTGGCGCGCAGCGCCTGATTATCGGTAAACGGTCACCACGCGGAAGCGGGGTTACCCGCCCGAGCATCTGGAATCCGGGTGCCGGCGGCTAGACGACGACGATGGTGCCGCGGTCGAAGTCACTGCCCTTCTCGAGCAGGTTGAGCAGTTTCGCCACCTGCTTGCGATCCGAGTAGACCTCGACAAAGCGGCCGCTCTGGAACCAGCCGGCCGGCAGCACCAGCGTTGCGGGCGTCGCCGGGGCCGGCACTTCCGGCAGCAGGAGTGCCTGTTCGAAGCGGCTGGTGCCCGCGAGATTGAAATTCGACGGGCGCACGGAGATCGCCTGGGGCGTACCCGGAAACAGGCGCACGCCGCAGAAGAGCTCCCCGCTCTCATCCATTCTCAGCCATTGCACCATTCCGACATGAAAGTGGCGTCCGCCGCTTCGACGCACGGCGAGAATCTGGTTGTGGCTGATGCGCCCTTGGCCATTCGGTTCGCGCAGCATGCACATGAAGCCCGAGGCGCTATGGTTCAGGATCTGCCATGGCTCCAGTTTTTGGCTCTGCGCCGCTCGCTCCTTGTCGTGATCGACGCGCGCGACGAATCCGAACGAATCCTGTTCGCGCCTTTCTCGCGCGGTGATCTCGTGCGGCGGGCGCATCTGCGGGCCGCCGATATTGGCATGAGAGGCGGCCAGGCCGAAACAGACCTCTGCCGGCTCTTCGGCCGCGGAGCGCTCCTCGGAGCGCGCGGTTCCTGCGCGGCACCACTGCACGTAGAGCAGCATCATGAGGTTCTCGCAGCCGGGCTGGCGGGCGTCATCGCCCAGGCCGAGCTGGCCCGGCGTCTGCCCCGCCTTGAGGAAGTTGATCGTCTGGCGCAACGTCTTGGAAAGATGCTCGAGATCCAGATAGCGCAGGTTCGGATGGGGCTCCAGGTTGCCGCCAAAGACCACGCCGGTCGTGCTCGTCAGGTCGACTGCCAGTGAAGGGATAGGGCCGGTCGGCAGCGGTTGGGTTGCGAGACCGACCAGGGTGGACCATTTCTCCAGCCAGCGTGACACGAATGCCATCTGCCGCACAGACAGCGAGAATGGGTTCGCCAGATGCGCGAGCAGGGTCTGAACGTAATTCTCGGCGCAGCTGGAATCGGGGTCATGATGCGTGAAGCAGTCCTGAACGCGAATGCGCGCGAATCCGTGGCTTTCCGCAAACGAGTACATCTCGTGCAGCTCGCGCCACATCAGGCCCGGTGGCTGCCGATACACGCGGTAATGATCGAGCATGATGCAGCCGAGCAGCCTCAGGCACCGCATCGTCACCAACGCAGCGTGGGGCGCAATCGTGACGTCGCCATCGCGGTAGGCTTTCAGGCAATGCTGGTAATTGTTGCTCGTCTCCTGCCACAGCGCGATGACGTTGTTCCACGCCGTGGTTTCGTTGGCGTCGAGCGGCAGTGGCTTGCCGGAATAGCGCTTGGCGGACTCTGTCTGAACGAAGTGCGCGGGTTCCTTGAGCACCTCGAGGATCTTCAGGCGCTCGAGGGCTGGCAATTTGGCCGCGTTGAGGCTGGCGAGCTGACGCGTGAGCACCTGCTGCGTGAGCTGGATATTGGTGAGCGTGAGCTGCTCGACCCAGCTCTTGCAGCTTGCGCTGTCCTTGAATTCAAGCGGGTATTCGGCAGAGGCGAGCGGCTGAATGGTCATCTCAGGCGTCCTTCGATATCGTCACGCGCTGGACCAGATGATTTTCCCGGAGGCGATGGCGTCGGCCCAGCGACCATCATGCCGCGGCCGTGTCCCCCTTCTGCACAGGGGCAACGACCTGCGGCTTGAAACGCACCGTCCCAATTATCGAAGGCTAGCTGAAGTGCCCGGGATACGCCAGTGAACTAGATCACCCGGGGCGGTGCAAAAATACTGGAACCCACGGAATTAGTGCACGTTTTCGGCATGATGCCCATCACCGCTCAGGGTCACCGAGCCGCCGGGCAAGGGCGATGCGCAATTCAGCAATGGGCGGGGGCATGCTGGCGGCAACCGGTGCCCGCAACCGGGCGCCCCAGACCGGATTCGGAAAATGCGGGTCCTCGCTGAAGCGCGGTATCACGTGCCAATGCAGATGGGGCGTGAGATTGCCGAGGGACGCCAGATTGACCTTTTGCGGGCGCACGATTTCCCGCAGGACAGCTTCCACCGCAAAAACGACGCGCATGAGATTTGCCCGGGCGTCCTCGGGCAAATCGGTCATCTCCTTGACGTGGTCGCCCCAGATGACGCGGCAAAAACCGCGGTAGCCTGGCTCATCGACGTAGACGACGCGGCAGCGGGAATCGCGCCAAATGAGTTCGCCGCCATCGTGATCGCAAAGTTCACAGCTCATGAGTCGCCGCTGGGGGTGGGCCCCGCGCAAGGGACGTCGATCCAGGCGCGGGAGCCGCTTGCCCCAGGCTATGAGGCCGAGGCCATATAGGTTGCGCGCTCGAAATTGGTGCCGCGGTCGGTGAGAGCCAGCAATCGTATGCTCTGCGCCTTGTCGCCGTGCAGTTCGATTACCCGGTTGGCGCGGAACCACGCGGGGGGCAGCACGATTGTTGCGGGGGATTTCAGCGTGGTGTCGGCCGGGAGCATCAAGGCGCGCTCAATCTTCGCATCCGCCGGCTTCTCCGAGATCGTCGTAACAACCCTGGCGGCAGCCGGTTGAGGGGCGCCCGGCAGCAACCGCAGCCCGACCCAGATCGCGCCGTCCTCATCGACGATCAGGCGTTGCACGACGCCGAGATGCGTGTTGTGGTCACCCGGCGCGCGAACGCCCAGCAGCTGGGCATGCGTGATGCCTGTTCCCGCCTCCGGGTCGCGGCACAGGCCAAGCAAACCGGACGCGCTTTGATTCACGATCATCCAGGTCTCTACGGCTCCCGCATGCTCGGACCAAATCGCCGGCGCACCGCGCGTGCCGCGCGCCGCGAGGACTCGCGCATCGCCCGGGCTGGCCGTGGCGCGAGCGGTCTGGGCAGCCAGATGGAAATGGATCGAGGGGACGCTTGGAAAGATCATGACCTTCCGCTCGGCCCGCACGCGTCGGTCCATGCGCCCGGTACCGGCGGCGCACCACTGGATATAGAGCAACAGCAGAAAGTTTTCGCATGGGACGCGCGGCAAGTCGCCCAGGCCGATTTCCGCCGGCGTTTGTCCTTGCCGCAGGAAGGCGACCAGCTCGCGAAGCATCTTGCCGAGCGGCTGCAGATCGAGGTGGCGCACGCCGGAGGCGGGCAGGTCCCGGGCGAAGCCAATGCCGCTTTCCGCGGCAAGATCTACCGCGAGCGGCGGAATCGTGCTCTCCGGGAACGGGTCGGCCGACAGGGTCACAAGCCGTTCCCACCGGTCGAGCCAGCGGTCGAGCAGTTTCATCTGCTGCAGCGTCAGCGCGTCCGGCTGCGCGAGCTGCGCGAGGAGCGTGTGGAGGTAGGTCGAGGCGCAGGTCGTCGTCGGATCGCTGCGGCCGAGCGGATCGTGAACGCTCGCCATCGCGACGCCTGCATTCTCGGCGAAGATGTAGAGCCGATGGAGCTGGCGCCACAAGTCGCTGCTGACGGTGTGATAGACGCGGTTGTACTCGCCGATTGCCAACCCCGTGTAGCGCAGCGCTCGCTGACAGATGAGGTGAGCGCGAGCGGCGATGTCGTCGGCACCGTTTGCGATGTCGATGATGAGCAGGTCATACGCGGCGGCCATGTCACGCCACATGCCGACGACGTGTGCCCAGATCACGCGGTCCCCGGCGTTGAGTGGCACCGGGCGTCCCCAGCAGAGCTTGCCATAGCTGCGCTGCATGTCGGCGACGGTCTCGCGCATGAGCTCGAGCAGCTCCAGCCTGGTGGAGGGTTTGAGCGGCGCACGGGAGAGTTGCTGCACTTGCGTGGCAAACTCGGCGTGGCAGCGAACGAGATCGCCATGTGGGAGGCGTTCCAGCCAGGCTCTGAAACTCGCCGCATCCGAAAATTGCAGCGCAGCGCCGGAAAAGCCGACGGCCTGAGCTTCTGCTGACATGGTTCCCCCCGTTGCGGGCCCGGACCCCGCAGCATTGAATTATCTCAATGGCGCTTTCGGCCCGGCAACCGCCAAGGGGGGCGGCGCGCGTGACTTGCGTCACGCCCCGCTTAAAACGGCGCATCCGTTGTGACATAGTTGCGCGCCATGGGTTGCCCGTCGCCACCCGGTGACGTCGTTTTCATCCAGTTCCACTCGCTCAGGACAAGCCGTTTTACGGGCTTACTTGAATGGTCGACGCCGCTGGATTGTCGTGAATCGCGAATCGTAAGAGGGCAGTTTTGGGGAAAGGGCACTATTCCGATTTCCGTTCGCTTTTGTCGCTTCGCCGGGCTACATCGGTGTCCTGCGACGGGATAAAGGAAAAGGCGGGAGCGACTACCTTGTAGGACGAATTCTGTCGTTGTTCCCTTTTTTCTGCCTGAATGTATCTGCGTTCATCCGCGTTTATCCGCGCTTGATGCTGGTCGTGGATATCTCGGATTCCGCTCCAATCAAACCACCGTGACCGCAATGACCCAATAACGCGCGAACTTGCCGAGTGCGATAAAGAGCGTCGCAAGCAGCAGATTGAAGCGCAGCCAGCCGGCGGCAACACACAGAGGATCGCCGATCAGCGGCACCCAGGACAGGAGCAAAGCGGGGCTGCCATATTTTTGCAGCATTGGCAGGCCGCGCAGCGACTGCTTCTGGGGGATGACGCGTCCGATCAAGTAGGAGGACAGGCCGCCCAGCGTGTTACCCAGCGTTGCGACGCCGAGTGCGAGCCATTGCTGCCCGGGATGCAGCTTCAATACGGCAAAGAGCGCCGCTTCGGAGCCGCCGGGCAACAGGGTCGCCGCGAGAAAACTGGAGGTGAACAGCGCCCACAGGCTCGCGCCCTCGCTCACGACCGTGAATCGTAAATCGTGAATCGTGAATCGTGTTTTGCCGGGTGTGAGCGGCGCCGCGTGTCACGCGGGCCGACGCAGCCGACAAGAGGTCTTTTGGGTTCGCAAATCACGGCTCACGGCTCACGCCTTTACCAGAGTGTCCTTGAGCACGTCGCGATTCGGCTCGAGACCCAATCCAGGCTTGGCGGGCACCTTGACGATGTTGTTCTCCGGCCGCGGCGGATTGATGTAAATCATCTCGCCAACTGCCTGCATGTCGAGGTGGAATTCGACGCGCCAGCCATTCATGAGGCCCGCCATGGTGTGAAGGTTGTGCAAAGGCCAGCCGCCCCCGTTCGCGATCGGCAGGTTGAAGGCCTGAGCCAGATGGCCCGCCTTTGCTGCCTCGGTGTAGCCACCGCAATAGCAGACGTTGGGCTGCAGGATGTCGACTGCCTGGTGCAGGACGAGTTCGCGCAGGCGCCAGCGATGGCCCTCGTTCTGGCCGGCGGAGATCGGGATGTTGGTATGCTGCCGCAGATCGGCCATGGCGCGCGTGTCGTTCTGGTAGAGCGGCTCCTCGAACCAGGTGAGATTGCAGTCCTCGATCGCGCGGCACAGCTGGCGCGCATCCACCGGGTTGAACTTGTAGTTGGCGTCCATCATGAGCTCGATGTCGGGCCCCACGGCATCGCGCACGGCGCGCACGCGCCGCGCATCCTCCTGCCAGCCGTCCTTGTGCACGCCCACCACCATTTTCAGGCGCCGGTGCCCGTTCTTGAGTTGCAGCTTTGCCGCTTCGACGAGCTGGTCGCGGTCGTACTCGTGAAAGCCGAAGGTGCAATAGGTGGGCGCCCAGTCGCGCGCGCCGCCAAGGAGCTGCGCCACGGTGCGGCCGACGTGTTTGCCGTGGATGTCCCAGAGCGCGATGTCGAGCGCGGACAGCGCGCTCGAGATGACGCCGGTCATGGAGCGCTGGTTCAGCTTCCACCACACTTTCTCGTGTATTGCCTCGGTGTCGCGGGGATCCATGTCCTTGACCACGGGCAGCAGCTCCTTCTCGAGCGCGGTGACGACTGCCAGCGGCAGAAAGCCCCCGCCCGTCAGCCCGAGGCCGACGAGGCCGTTGTCGGTCTCGACCTCGCACAACACGGCCTTGCGGTCGATCGGCTCCTTCAGCAACGGCACCTTGGCGGCGAAACGATGCACGCTCGCTTTCAGGGACTTGATCTTCATGGCTCCTCCTGCAGTTTGTGCCCGCGCTCGCTCATGGCCGAGCACCTTTTCCTGGCGTGCGGGCAATCGGGATTGAATTCAGGTTTCCGGATGCAGAACCGCGGTTCGGCTGGATTATAGCGGCTGGCCGCGCCGAAAATTGCGCCTGGGGGGGCTTTCGCGCATAATTTCGCGGGTTCCGCGGACGGCTGTCCGCGGGCCTGCCCCCTAACATTCGCCCCCGCTGTCGCGGCCCGGATGCGGTTCGATTCGCAGGGCGGGCTACTTGAACTCAATCTTGATCTGGATAGACACCCTCATGGACTACGCCGTCAAATTTCGCCCGACACCGCACCTGCCTGTTGCCGAGAGCAACGAGGTCTTTCCCGTGGGACGCATTTATTGTGTGGGGCGCAACTATGCCGAGCACGCGCGCGAAATGGGCCACGATCCCGAGCGCGAGCCGCCGTTCTTCTTCATGAAGCCGGCGGACGCCATCGTGCCGAACGGGGCAACGATACCTTTTCCGCAGGCCACCAACGACCTGCATCATGAGATCGAGATGGTCGTCGCGATCGGAAAGGACGGCGCCGACATTCCCGCGGAAAAGGCGCTCGATCACGTCTTCGGCTATGGCGTCGGCCTCGACATGACGCGCCGCGATTTGCAGGGCGAAGCGAAGAAGATGGGCCGCCCGTGGGAAATGGGCAAGGCGTTCGACAACTCCGCACCCTGCACGGCGCTGAAAACGGCGGCGATGGCGGGACATCCCGCCAAAGGCGCGATCTGGCTCAAGGTGAACGGCGCGGTCAAGCAGAAGGGCGATCTTTCGGAAATGATCTGGAACGTGCCTGAAATGATTTCCTACCTGTCCAGGCTCATTACCCTGCGTGCGGGCGATCTGATCATGTCGGGAACGCCGGCAGGCGTGGGCCCGGTCAAGGCCGGGGACCGGCTCGAGGGCCATGTGGACGGCGTGGGCGAGCTCACAGTGACTTACGCGAAATAGACACGGAGCCGCCGAGGCACTGAAAGTAAAACCCGCATTTGGGCCGCCGATGAACGCCGATGAACGCCGATGCAACGACTCGGACTACTTGGGCTTCGCGACCTGTACACGGCGCGTTCCGAAGTCGCACTTGGCCCGCCCAATTCGGCCAACAAATACGTTTACCGTATTTTCACGCAGTATAAATCGGCGTTCATCGGCGTTCATCGGCGGCTAGAATCGATTTTGAGAGTGGATTAATCGGCGGCTAAGAGGAGGAAACGATGCAGAAACGCAAGCTGGGCAAGAACGGGCCGGAAGTGTCGGCGGTCGGATTGGGGTGCATGGGCATGTCGATCAGCTATGGCGAGCCCAATGACGAGGAATCCATCGCCACCATTCACCGCGCGATTGATCTCGGCGTCAATCTCGTCGTGACGTCGGATGCGTACGGCAATGGCGTCAATGAGCAGCTTATCGGAAAGGCGATCAAGGGCAAGCGCGACAAGGTCCTGATCGCGACCAAGTTCGGAAATCTTGCCCTGGCGTCGCGCGGCGACGCGGGCGGCGGCCCGGCGCTCACGGGAGGCCACCCCGACTACGTGCCGCAAGCGTGCGAGAAGAGCCTGAAGATGCTCGGTGTTGACGTGATCGACATCTACGGTTTGCACCGGGTGGACAAAAGCGTGCCGATCGAGGACACGGTGGGCGCGATGAAGAAGCTGGTCGAGCAGGGCAAGGTGCGCTACCTGCAGATCTGCGAGGCCGGGGCGCAAACCATCCGGCGGGCGCACAAGGTCCACCCGATGACCGCGGTCGAGACCGAGTATTCGCTCTGGAGCCGCGATGTCGAAAAAGAGATCCTGCCGGCCTGCCGCGAGCTGGGGATCGGCTTCATGCCCTACTCGCCACTCGGGCGGGGATTTCTCACGGCCACGATCAAGAACCTCGATGCGCTGATCGCCAAGGACCGCCGGCGCGACCACCCGCGCTTCAATCCGGACAACATCGCGAAGAACGCCCAGCTGCTGGGGCCGCTCGAGAAAATTGCCGCGGCGAAGAAATGCACGCCGGCGCAAATCGCGCTCGCCTGGCTGCTGGCGCAGGAGGGGGGGCTCGTGCCGATCCCGGGCACGAAGCGCCGCGCCTATCTCGAGCAGAACTGCGCCGCGGTCGATGTCCAGCTGACGAAGGACGAACTCGACCAGCTCGACAAGGCGTTTCCGCCCAACGTCGCCGCCGGCACGCGCTATCCGGAAAAACAGCTGGCCGGCCTTGGCATCTGATCGATGACGAGTAAGCGGTCAGCCGTAAGGGGTTAGCAAGAATCCGTAAGCGGTCGCCGGTGTAGGCGGCGCCCTAGCCGGGCGCCGCCACGCTGTTGTGCAACCCGGCAAGGAGCCGCGACACTCTGTCAGGCAAGACGAACGCCCGGTGTTTCCTCGCGAGATAACCTGGGTCGGCCGCAATCAATAGCTGGGTTTGCAGCTCGCTCAGCGATCCGCGCGCGATGCCCGCAAACTCCTTGTGGCCGTCTCTGCCGGCGGCCTCCGCCAAGTTGCCGGGTATCGAATCCGCTGCGCGTCTGAGCTGTGACGCAAGGGCATATGTTTCTTCCGGCGGAAAGTCGCGCGTCGCCTCATAGACAGTGCCAACCAACGCCATCGACTCCTTCCAAGCGTCCAGATTGTGATGCGGTTTGCCGGGGATCATATCGAACCCAAATGGGCGATTCGCTACCTCTCGTAACGTTCAAAGGGTGCGTAGGGTTGAGCGCTTACCACCCACCGCTCACTGCTTTGACGGCTTGGTCCGCCGGGTGTCATCATGATGGCGATGTCGCATTCATTGGACCCCTCGTCCCCGCTCATCACCGAGGCGTATCGGGAGATGCAGCGCAAGCTGCACGAGAACCCGCAGTACGGGGTAGCGTCCCTCGCGTACGCGCCCATCGTCGCCGAAGTAATTGGGCGCTTGCGCACAGGGGAATTGCTCGATGCCGTGGAATTGCTCGATTACGGCGCCGGGAAGGGACACCTGGGCGAGGCGTTGAAGCAGCATATCCAGACGCCGCTCGAGGTTCACCATTACGACCCCGCGGTTATGGCGTGGTCGAAGCCGCCGGAACCCTGCAGCCTGGTCGCGTGCATCGACGTGCTGGAACACATCGAGCCGGATTTGCTGGACAACGTACTGGATGATTTGAAGCGTGTGACGCTCCAGTACGGTGTCTTCACGGTCCACACGCAGCCCGCCATGAAGGTGCTGCCCGATGGGCGCAATGCCCACCTGATCCAGCAGCCCCCGCACTGGTGGCTGCCGAAGCTCACTGAGCGATTCGAGCTGGTCGTGTTCAACCGGTTGCCCGATGGCTTCTGGGTCCTGGTTGAGCGCAAGCCATCCCGGGGTCGATGAACGCGCCAGTGCGCGCGGTGCTTCTTCTCGGCAAGGCGAACGACGCCTATACCGATAGGGCGATCGAATTCTGCCGGCTGAACTTCCCGGAGGTGAGCGCCCACGTCGGTAAATGGGGCGAGCCCCTGCCGAGCCGGGCGCGCGCGTGGACCGGGGACTGCATCATCAGCTATCTGGGCCGCTGGATTCTCCCGGCGGACCTGCTGGAGCGGGCGGGGACCGCCATCAACTTCCACCCCGGCCCGCCGGAGTATCCCGGCTACGGGTGCAACAACTTTGCCATTTACGAGGACGCCCGGGAGTATGGCGTGACCTGTCACCATATGGCGCCGCGCGTGGACACCGGAGCCATCATCGACGTAAGGCGCTTTCCGGTGTTCTCATCAGATAACGCCGGCACGCTGCTTGTGCGAGCCTACGATTACCAGCTCGCCTTGTTCTACGATATCGTGGGACGCATAATCCGCGGTGAACCGCTGCCGGCCTCCCGCGAACGATGGGCCCGGGAGCCCTTCACCCGCAAGCAATTCAGCGAACTGGAGCGCGTGACCCCGGATATGACCGAGCAGGAGCTCGCGCGTCGTAGACGCGCGACGGACGTCGGCCCGCTCAAGAAGCAGTGACTGGTAAATACAGGTTGCCTAAAGAACACCACAACCACGGAACCACACGGAATTTGTTGTTGTATACCTGCCTCCCGGTCGGGTCTTCGTCCGTGTATTTCCGTGTAATTCCGTGGCTAACGATCTTTGTGGTTCACAGGTTGAAACCCGGTCTAGTGAATGAATAGAATCGCTGCCCCATGACTTTACCGCGTCAAAGCCATCACGGTGAGAAGACGCCCAGGCTCGCGATCTTTGGCGCCGCGCCGGCGTTTGCCGAGCAACTGCACGTGGGTCGCCCCAATATCGGCAACCGCGAGCGCTTTCTGGCGCGGTTGAACGACATCCTCGACCGGCGCTGGCTTTCGAATCGCGGGGAATATGTGATCGAGCTCGAGCGCCGGATCTGCGATCTCATCGGGGTTCGCAACTGCGTTCTCGTGTGCAACGGGACGATCGGGCTGGAGCTGCTCATCCGGGCGCTGGGCCTGCGGGGCGAGGTCATCGTCCCGTCGTTCACGTTTGTCGCCACGGCGCACGCGCTGCAGTGGCAGGAAATAACGCCGGTGTTTGCCGACGTCGACCCGCACACGCACTGCCTCGACCCGCGCAGCGTGGAGGCCGTGATCACGCCGCGCACGACCGGCATCATCGGCGTGCACCTCTGGGGCCGGCCCTGCGCGATCGACGAGCTGGCGGCCATTGCCCGGCGGCGCGGCCTCAAGCTCATGTTCGACGCGGCCCACGCCTTTGCGTGCTCCAGCGGGGAGCGCATGATCGGCTCGTTCGGGGAGGCCGAGGTCTTCAGCTTTCACGCCACCAAGCTCATGAACACCTTCGAAGGCGGCGCGATCGTCACGGACAACGACGATCTGGCGGAAAAACTGCGGCTCATGCAGAACTTCGGTTTCAGGGGCTACGACCGCGTGGTCTATCTTGGAATCAATGGCAAGATGTCCGAGGTCTCCGCCGCGATGGGGTTGACGAATCTCGAGGACCTTCAGGAAATCATCGCGTGCAATCGGGCGAACTACCGCGCCTACGAGCAGCACCTGGCGCGCATGGCCGGCATCGAGCTGCTGCGATACGACGAGCAGGATCGCTCGAACTACCAGTACGTGGTGACGACCGTGAGCGATGAAGCGGGGCTGACGCGCGACGAGCTGGTGGACGTGCTCCATGCGGACAACGTGATGGCGCGCCGCTATTTTTACCCGGGGGTGCACCGCATGGAACCCTACCGGTCCTATTTTCCGCACGCGCACCTGCTGCTTCCCGTAACCGAGCAGGTGTGCCGCCAGGTGCTGGTGCTTCCCACGGGGACGGCGATGGGCGCGCAGGACATCGCCCGTGTGTGCGAGCTGATCGAAATCGCGCTCGCTAACGCGCCCGCCGTACGCAAGCGGCTCGCGGAGGCAAGGGCCTCAACGCCCTAGCGCGTCAATCGTGAATCGTGAAACGTGAATCGTAAAAGGCGAAAGAATAAACGCGCGTCGCGCCGCCCTATGTCCTGTTCCCTTTTTCCTATTCCCTGTCTCTAGAGATACGGCTCGCCGCGCGCGTGGCGTTCTGCCATCTCCTGCTGAAACTCCGGCGGGCCGAAGGCAGAGACTGATTGCTGTTTCGTGAACGCCCCGTTCTCAACGATCTGCTCGGAATAGAGCAGCATGCGGCCGTTGCGCTCCGCGAACTGCTGCAGCCAGTTGAGCGCGCGTGGCGGGATCTTTCTTCCGACCGGTACGGCGACGTCCACCGGCAGGCCGCGCCAGCTCGACTGATTGAAGAGCACGACCACCTTTGAATTGTTCGGCTTCATCCAATCCGGCAGCGGGCTCCCTTCCATGCGCCAGCCGCAGATGAAGTGCACGCAGGGATCGACCGGCCGGTTGGCGTAGTCATCGCAGCCCGACCCGGTGCTGTGCGGACAGGGTTTTCCCGGGTAGACCGGAACGCCGTCCACGCGAATCTGAAGCCAGCCGTCGCAGCAGGCCGTGCACGGCTGGCATTCACGTGGAGGAGGAGATTTCGCCAAGATCAATGCCGCCGATCGGATAGACTGGAGCGGGGCTCAGAAAAAAGGGAAAACGATATTAGCCGCCGATGAACGCCGATGAACGCCGATATAAGACCCATAGTGATCATTGTCATTCAATCGTATCGGCGCGGATCAACGGCGGTTAATGGACTCTTGGGATAGCGGCGTCTGCTGATTCTACTATCGGCCCCAAGATTGCTCGAAGCTATTTCCTGCAACAAAACCCCATTAACAGTAAAGAGCTTTGAGCTCCTCATGCAGTCTGGCGAGGGCGGGGCTCCAGTCGCCGTCGAGCGTCTGGCGATAGATCGAGAATCCCGGGAACCACGGCGATGACGAACCCGCAGCCATCCAGCGCCACTCCGCGGGGCAGGGCACGAGAACGCGCGCCGTTCTGCCGGCCGTGGCGCGCAGGTGCATGTTGGTGTTGCTCACGCCGATGTACTCGTCCATGAGCGCCAGCGCGGCGAGCATGGCCTCGAGGTCTTCGTTCAGGTCCGAGAAATCGCGCACCGCGTGCCCGACAGCGCGCGACAATCCGTCGATTTCCCCCGGTGCGGGATTGCGCTGCAATGCGATCAACGTGCCCGGAAAACCCTTGAGCGCCTGCGCGAAGGGCTCGATTTGAAGCGCCTTGTACAACGACCAGGCTAAGCCTCGCTGCTCGCCGGGCGCGATCCCGCCGCGCCAGGTCAGACCCCAATAGGGCGGTTTGCCCGCTTGCGCGAGCCGGCCTCGTAGCGCCTCGAGTTGCTCGGGAAGGGGCGTAATGAGCAGGCTGGGCGGAACCGGCGGCCAGAAAATCGAAATTCGGCGTGGCAGAAACGGTCGCCAGAAGTCGGGCGCACCGCTCGCCGGCGGCTCGACGGCGCAGGCAGGATGGGTGCCAAGCGCATGCGCGAGATCTCCCGCGAGAATTGCCGTGCGGCCCTCGGGCATGGGCGCGGACTCGTCGAGGACCCGCTCGATGCAACGGACCCGCCCGAATAAACCGCGAAGCTTGTTGCTGGCGTAGTAGGTAATGCGCGCTCCCAAAGCGGAAAGCTGCGTCCCGTATCGCAGGAAGAAGAGCTCGTCGCCCAATCCCTGCTCTCGCACCACGCAGAGCTCCCGGCCCTCGAGCTCAGCCGGCAGCGTTCGGGTGATGGAAATCTCCGGATGAAGATGGCGGAACTGGTTAACGGCGGGGCGATGCGCATACTCGACCCAACCGTCTGCCAGGCAGCCCTGCGCGAGCAGCGTCGTGCCGAGCAACTGGCGCGCCGACGCCGAATCAGGGTTCAACGCCAATGCACGCGTGAACCATTCCAGAGCCCGGTCGAGATCACCGGTCGCAGCGAGCGTTGCGGCATAGCTCTCCGCGACTTTCGCGTCCTGCGGCGCGAGTTCCAGCGCCCGGCGCCGGCACTTCAGCGCTTCGCGGAGCCGTCCTTGCTGACCCAGCGCCACGGCCAGAAAACTGTATCCCCGGGCCGCTGCCGGGTCGCGCTCGTTGATCTCGCGGCATATCGCCTCGGCCTCCCTGAAGCGCCCTGCGTCGATGAGGACCGAGGCCAGGTTGTATCGCGCCGCCAGGTAATCCGGGGCCGTCGCGATGCATGTCCGGTACTCGCTTTCGGCTTCGTCGAATCGGTAGAGCCCATGCAGCACGCTCCCCAGATTGTTGCGCGCCTCCGGCTGTTGCGGCTCGATGTCCAGCGCCTTGCGGTAACAGGGAAGCGCATCCAGGAGACGGTGTTGCTCGCGCAGCACATTGCCAAGATTGAACCAGACGAGCGCCGTATCGGGGAAACGATCTGCCAGTTTGCGCAGCATGGCCTCCGCGTCGCTGAGGTCGCCCTGCATCGCGATCGAATTCGCAATGCCAAGCTGGAAGTAGGCATTGCGCGAATCGAGGTTGGCTGCCTTACGGAAGGCTTCTTCGGCTTCAGCAAAGCGCCCGGTTGCAAAATAAGCTTGCGCCAGATTGCCGAGCACACCGGGATGATTGCGCAGCTTTCGGGCAGCACGCTCGAGGTAATTCGCGGCCTGACTCGCGTCGCCGAGCTGGAGCCACGCGGCGCCCAGCAGGTTGAGCGCGTCCGGATGATCCGGGGCGATCGCCAGGGCTTTGGTGTAGGCGTCGCGAGCCGATTCGATGCGGCCTTCTGAATGGGCGCGCAAACCCTCATCAAGCAACGCCCGAAGCGATCTCTGGTTTATCTGCGCCACTAAATCCTAACTAAGTATCTGAATCTCATTGTGCCTCACAAAATGAACGCCAGGACAGGGTGCATCAGCAGCACGCGGAAGGTACAAACGGAGAATTATGCCGGACAGATCGAGCTTGTAAGTTTCGCGTAAGCAATATCTCGCATTGCAAAACAAGATCCTGAATCCAAGCGATTTTGATTGTTGCGAACTCGCAACGTACTCGCTTTTAAAGTATCAAAAAATGGCGATTTTGATACCGTTTTTGGAGCTGCTCCAGCAAGATAACACCAGCATCGCCGAAGGGCGGAGCGACATTATCCGGGATGTCTCAATCACGTGATGCGATATCCCGGACGATGAAATATCCAACAAGGAGATAAACCATGAATCGCAAGTTGATGGCAGTGGCGGTGGCCGGCGTCTTTGCCGCACCCGCCGCCGTGCTCGCGCAGTCGAGCACGGTGCAGATCTACGGAAAGATCACCTACGAGTACGGCTACGTCGATCAGGGTGCGGGCAAGCCCAGCACGGATCTGGCGCAAACGCCGGGCGGCAGCGCGATCGGTTTCAAGGGCCAGGAAAAACTCGGTGGCGGTCTCACCGCGTGGTTCCAGTGCGAGAGCTCGGCCGACGTGCGCGGCATCAGCCAGGACGGGCTGTGCACTCGTAACAGCGCGATCGGTTTCAAGGGCGGCTGGGGTAACCTGCACTTCGGGCGCTGGGATTCCCCGCTCAAGCGCGCGAT
>Ga0209536_100005619_pt1 | contig 19425 bp, 21 predicted proteins | sample DeeMarSeWOR28_12_FD_187461 | JGI IMG/M metagenome (GOLD analysis project Ga0209536, IMG submission 187461) | Marine sediment microbial communities from White Oak River estuary, North Carolina - WOR-2-8_12 (SPAdes) (version 2) | ecosystem: Environmental > Aquatic > Marine > Intertidal zone >...
TACTCGCCGAAGGTCATCGTCCCGAGCCATTCCTCCCGGGCCGCGACCCCCTCGAAGAACCGGCGCAGCCACCCCTGCCGGTAGACCGAGTCGTACGTTCCGGGCCAGACCCCGAACTTCTCGCCGTCGTCGGCCAGGATCGCCGCCGGGTACGGCACGTTACGGGACGTCATCGCCTCCACCGCCCGCAGCGTCTCCTCCACGTCCCCGAACGGAATGAGATACCGCAGCCGCTCGCTCCCCGGAAACAGGCGGACCATCGCCCCGTTCGTCTCCGTCACATAGACCCCGTCGAGCTCCTCCCCGGGGATCCCCGCCCGCAGGAAGTGGAAGTCGTCGAGCGGAAGATACTCGACCCCTGCCGCGGAAAGCGATGCGGACAGCTCCGGCTCCCAGACCCGCTCCGCGAGCCACATCCCGCGCGGCTTCTTCCCGAAGGCCCTCCCCACCAGATCCGCGAGCTCCGCGATCTGCCCCCTCCGGTCCCGCTCCGGCAGGAGAGGCATCACCGGCTCGTACATCCCTCCGCCGAGGATCTCCACCTGCCCTCGCGAGACGAGTTCCTTGAGAAGGGTAAACGTCTCCGGGCGGTTTTCCGCGATCCACCGGAGGAGGTGCCCCGAATAGTGGAGCGTCACCCGGATCGCCGGGAACCGGGCGAGGGTTTCGAGGAACGGGAGGTACGAGCGGTCGTTCGCCTCCCCCAAAACGGAGTCGAAGTTCCCCACCGGCTGGTGGTTGTGCAGGCACAGGAGGAGAACCCGCCTCCCCGGGGAGGACGGATCGGCGACCATCAGGGGCCGTCCTCCCCTTCCGCGAACTCGGTGAGGACGCCGAAGGTCGATTTCGGGTGGAGGAACCCGATCTTCATCCCGTGGACCCCCGTGCGCGGCGACTCGTCGATCAGGCGGACCCCCTTTTCCTTTGCGTGGGCGAGCGCCGCCGCCGCGTCGTCCACCCGGAGGCAGAGGTGGTGGATCCCCTCCCCGTTCTTCTCGAGAAACCGGCCGACCGGGCCGTCGGGCGAGGTCGACTCGAGCACCTCGATCGTGCTCTCCCCCACCCGGAAGATCGCCGTGCGGACCTTCTGCTCGGCAACCTCCTCGATCCCGAGGAATTCGAGCCCCAGAACGTCGCGGTAGAAGGGGATGGCGTCGGAAAGGCTTCTCACCGCCACCCCGATGTGCTGGATCTTCCGGATCATGGTTCGCCTCCCTGGCGGTATGCCCCTATTTAATCCGAAAAGCGGGGGAGGCGCCAGCGCATCGGGGGGAGATGGCGCAAAGGAGGCGAAGAGGGGCGATGCGAGCGGCTCCTAGATCCTTTCCAGGGCGGGTCCGAGCAGGCGGAATGCGACGTAGGACGCCGCGGCCGATGCGGGAATGGTGAGCACCCAGGCCCACACGATTCTCGCCCCCACGATCCAGTTCACTTTCCGCGGGCCCTGGGAGAGTCCAACCCCGAGGATGGCGGAGGTGATGACGTGGGTGGTGCTGATGGGGATCCCCATGGCCGACGCCGTCAGGATCACCGCCGCGGAGGACGTCTCCGCGCAGAACCCGTGCACGGGCTGCAGCTTGACGAAGTCGCTTCCCACGGTCTTGATGATCCGCCACCCCCCTACCGCGGTGCCCAACGCCATCGCGGCAGCGCACGAGAGGATGACCCAGATCGGAATGTAGAAGGTCCGGATCGCCCCGTAGGAGACAAGCGCCATCGTGATCACCCCCATCGACTTCTGGGCGTCGTTCGACCCGTGGGAAAACGCCATGAATGCCGCGGAGAGAATCTGGAGCTTCCGGAATCCCCGGTTCAGGGTCGACGGGTGGAACCCTTTGAAGGCCCAGAAGATCACGACCATGATGAGGAACGCGATGATCGTCCCACCCACCGGGGAAATGACGATGGCCGCGACGATTTTCGAGATGCCGTCCCATTTCAGGACGCCGACCCCGCGCGAGGCGATCACCGCGCCGATGATCCCGCCGATGATCGCATGCGAGGAGGAGGAGGGGATTCCGTAGTGCCAGGTGACAAGATCCCAGAAGATCGCCCCGATGAGTGCCGAGAGGACGACGGTCTGCGACACGTAGCCGGGGTCCACGATCCCCTTGCCCACCATCGTCGCCACATGCGTGGAGACCAGCGCCCCGACGAAATTGAGCCCCGCCGCCATGACGATGGCGTTCCGGATCGACAGGGCCCGGGTGGAGATGCAGGTGGCGATTGCGTTTGCCGTGTCGTGAAATCCGTTGATGAAATCGAAGGCCAGGGCCGCGACGACCACCAACCCGAGGAGGATCAGAGGAGTCTCAAGCATTTTTCAACGCGATCCCTTCCAGGACGTTGGCGGCGTCTTCGCAACGGTCGGTGGCGGTCTCCAGCGTCTCGTAGATCTCCTTCCACTTGAGGATATGGATCGGATCCTTCTCCTGATCGAAGAGCCCGGCGATCGCGTCCCGGCACACCCGGTCCGCCTCGTTCTCCAGGGAGTTCACCTCGACGCAGTGCTCGTACACTCCGTCCATCTTCGTGGACAGGTGGGCAATCCCCCGGTGAAGTTCCCGGGTCGATTTGAGAATCAGGAACCCGAGCTCCTTTGCCTGGGGAGTGGGCTCGGTGATCTTGTAGAGCTGTATCCGGTTGGCGGCGCCGAAGATCAGGTCGATGACGTCGTCCATCGAGGAGGTGAGGGCCAGGATGTCCTCCCGGTCGATCGGCGTGATGAAGGTCGTGTTCAGCTTCTTGATGATCTCGTGGGTGAGGGTGTCACCCTTGTGCTCGATCTCCTCGATCTGGCGTGCTTTTTCCTTGACGTTCTCGAAGTTGTCCAGAAGATCCTTGAGCACCTCGGCGCCATCCATGGCGTTCTGCGCCGCCTTCTCGAACATTGCGAAGAATGCTTCGTCGCGGGGGATGATCCGGAACATGGCGTCCGCTCCTCGTCTGGCATGTTCGTGACAGGATACCGGTGGCTTAAATGATCGGCAACCCGGGTCGAAACGCCGGGGGAACGCCGTTGCCGACCTCGGGATCGTATCGCGACGCCATCTCGGCGAGTTTTCGCTCCGCGCCGGCAACCAGCTCCTCGATGATCTCGGCGACGGGCTGGATCTTCTTCGCGAAGGCGACGCTCTGCCCCGCCATGAGCGACCCGTGCTCGACGTCGCCGTCGATCACGGCCCGCCGGAGGGCGCCTACCCAGAACTCCTCGAGTTTTCCCTGCCCCTCCTCCCTCGTCATCTCCCCGGACTTCACCTTGTTGAGGAGCTCGAGCTGGAGGCGGTTGAAGTCCTGTGTCCCCTCGTTGACGATGGCGCGCACCGGGATGGCGGGCAGGGAAGGGTCGAACTGCGACGTGGGCATGGCATCCCGGGCGTGCGCCCGGATGATGGCCTCCTTGAAGCGGGGGTGCGCGATGCACTCCTCGGCGACCACGAATCGGGTGCCGAGCTGCGCCCCGGCCGCCCCGAGCGCCAGGTACTGGGCGATCATCTCCCCTGTGCCGATCCCCCCCGCCACGAAGACGGGAATCTCGTTGATATTGTTGAGGAGAAATTCCTGCGCGAGGACAGAGGTCGCCACGGGCCCGATGTGCCCCCCCGCCTCGTTCCCCTCGATGATGAGGGCGTCCACCCCCTGCTTGATCAGCCGCTTCGCCAGAGAGAGGACCGGCGCGAAGCAGAGGACCTTCGCCCCCGCGGCCTTGACCTGCTCGATGTCCTTCCCGGAGGGGATGCTGCCGGCGAAGATGGCGAAGGGCACCTTCTCCCGGACCACGATCCCGATGTGGGACCGGAAGTTGGGCGCCACCGTGATCATGTTGACCCCGAAGGGGAAATCGGTTTTCTCGCGGGTTTTCCGGATCTCCTCCGCCAGCATCTCCGGAGGCATGTTCCCCCCCGCGATGACGCCGAACCCCCCGGCGTTCGAGATCGCGGAGACGAGATTGGATTCGGACACCCAGGTCATCGCGCCGCACAGGATCGCGTACCGGGTGCCGAGGAAATCGGTCCCCTTTTTCCACACCTTCGGCAGGTAGTGCAACTCCATCCATGTTCTCCCGAAGAAAGTACCGCTCGACCTTGTGGACTATACCACGGCGGGATGGTGATCATCCAATAAAAGGAACGACGGAAACCGGTTCTCTGCTACACTATCCGCCGATGGTCCGCCAATCCGAAATGTACGACGTCACCGTCATCGGAGCAGGGCCGGTGGGACTCTACGCAGCCTACTACGCGGGACTGCGGGACTGCAGGACGAAGCTGATCGAGACGTATCCGCAGGTGGGCGGCCGCCTGATCTCCATGTACCCGGAGAAGGAGATCTTCGACGTCGCCGGCCATCCGAAGGTTCTCGCCCGGGATCTCATCGCCCAGCTTGCCGAGCAGGCGATGCAGTACCACCCGACGGTCGTCCTCGACGAGAGAGTGGAGAGCCTGCAAATCCTCGGGGAGCGGGTGATCGAGCTTACGACCCCGAAAGGACGCCACTACTCCCAGACCGTGGTGATCGCCGCGGGGTGCGGGGCGTTCGTGCCCCGGAAGCTGGACATCCCGCAGCTGATCGACCTGGAGGGCCACGGGATCTACTACTATCTGCCTTCCTTCGAGCCGCTGCGGGGGAAGAAGGTCCTCATCGTGGGCGGCGGAAACAGCGCGGTCGACTGGGCGCTGTCGCTCGAGGGGATCGCCGCGGAAGTGACGCTTGCCCACCGGATGTACCGGTTCCAGGCGCATGAGGCGATGGTCGACCGCCTTTTCGCCTCGACGGTTACCGTCAAGTTCCCCTACTTCGGGCTGAAGGAGGTCAGGGGGGAGGAAAAAGTCACCGGAGCGGTCATCTGGAACGAGCGAAGCGGCAAGGAGGAGCCGATCGAGGTCGACGCGATCGTGCTCTCCATCGGGATGCTGACCAACCTCGAACCGTTCCGGGAGTGGGGCCTCTCCATCGTGGGCAACGGGATCGCGGTCGCCACGGACATGTCCACCAACATGCCCGGCGTATACGGGGCGGGAGACATCGTAACCTACCCCGGGAAGATCCTGCTCATCTCCGCGGGCGCGGGGGAGGCCGCCACGGCGGTCAACGCCGCCAAGGAGTACATCGATGCGGGGGCCCTCGGGAGGTAACAGCCCCCGCGCCACCGCAGGCCCCGTGGTTCCCCCGTGGGACCGAACGGTCGAACGGGGGCTCATCCTTGCCCGGGAAACCGTTCCCTCCACGCCTTGCGCAGCTCTTCCGCCCGGTTCGAGAAGACGCCGTCCGCGCCCGCCTCGACCAGGCGGAGGAACTCCTCCTCGTCGTCCACGGTGTACGGGATGAGGGGCAGCGCTGCCTCCCTCACCTTCCGGATGCGGAGCACCGACAACCTGCGGGCATCCGGGTGGATCGACGCGAGGGCGTGCCGGAGGCAGAAGGAGATATCGGACGCCGAGGGGCGTCCGGTCACCAGCCCGCAGGGGATGTCCGGCCGGGAGGAACGCGCGACCCGGCACTCTTCGCGCAGCGAGGACGAGAGAACGACCTCCCCCCGGTACCGCATGCCGTCGATCACCCGGAGGGAGGCGTGTACCCCTCCGGCCGTCTTCACCTCGATGTTGACGGGGACGGCGCCCCGGATCAGGCCCAGCACGTCCGCAAGGAACGGGACCGGCTCCCCGTTGTTGAGCCGGACCTTCCGGAGCCGGGCGGCGTCGCACCGGGCCACCGCCAGGTTTTCCTTCCCGGTGCGCCCCGTCCGTGCGTCGTGGATGACCACCGCCTCCCCGTCCGCGGACAGCCTCACGTCGCATTCGATCATGTCGGCGCGGTCCGCCAGGGAGAGCGAGAACGCCTCGAGGGAGTTCTCCAGGGCGCGGCGGGGAGCCCCCCGGTGCGCGATGACGATCGGGGGAGACCCCTTCTCCCCCCGGGAAAGAATCCTCATGCCTGTAAGATATCCCACGCCGGAACCAGGGGAAACCATCGATTCCCGGGTCCTCCGGAAAACAGCGCGGAATGGCAGATTCAGCGGCCGCGCGAACCGCCGTCCGCTGCGAGCTGGTGTTATGTAACCTCGGTTCTGCCGCCCAAGGTAACGCGAAGCACTGCGTAACCGGACACCCCGGAAACGAAAGTGCCGATCAGAATACCGAGCCGGTCCAGCCCGAGATAGGCCGTGGCGCCCTGCTCGAAGGCCAGCGATGCGATGAACAGGCTCATGGTGAAGCCGATGCCGCACAATAACGCCGTGCCGTAGAGTTGCCACCAGCCGACCCCTTCCGGAAGCGACGCGATTCGCATTCGCACCGCGAGCCGGCAAAATACCAGGACGCCGATCTGCTTGCCGAGAAACAACCCGGTCACGATACCAAGCGGTACAGAATGGAGGATGTCGGTGATGGACAGTTCCAGGATCGAGACGCCCGAGTTGGCGAACGCGAAGACCGGCATGACCCCAAAGGCCACCCACGGATGAAGCGTATGTTCGAGGTGACGCAGCAGCGGCTCGGGTGTTTCTGACGCCAGGGATTTCTCCGGCACGCGCAGCGGGATGAACATCGCCAGCACGACGCCTGCGAGCGTCGCATGCACCCCGGACTTCAACACCGCCACCCACAGCGGAATGCCAAGAAGGAAGTATGCGGCGGGCCTCGTCACATTCCAACGATTGAGGGAAGCGAGGCCAAGGATCAGGCCGGCCGCGACAACGAGGGAAAACAAGGACAGCTCCGCCGTGTAGAACAGGGCGATCACAACGATTGCCCCGAGGTCGTCGAAGATGGCGACGCTCAGAAGGAAGGCCTTCAGCGCAGACGGAACACGCTTTCCGAGAAGTGTGAGCACCCCCAGCGCGAAGGCAATATCGGTCGCCGTCGGGATAGCCCACCCTCTCATCGCGACGGAGTCACCCCAGTTGAGCGCCGCGTAGAAAACCGCGGGCCCCAGCATGCCGCCCATGGCGGCGAACGCGGGCAGGCTCGCCTGGTGCAGGCTCGACAAGTGCCCCTCGACCAACTCGCGCTTCAGCTCCATTCCGACGAGGAAGAAGAACACCGCCATCAGGCCGTCGTTGATCCACAGCAACAGGGGCTTGGCGATCCCGAAGGTGCCGATCCTGATCTCGAGGGGAATATCCAGGAGCATGGCGTAGTACGGCGAAAGAGGCGAGTTGGCGACGATCAGTGCCAATACGGCCGCCACCATCAAGACCAGCCCCCCCGATGATTCCAGGCGGAGGAAATCGTGGATCGGCTTCAGCACTTTGTCGAGTTGGGGAGGTGTGTTCGTTTGCATGGGGAATCGGCAAAGCCTCTCGTCTGCCGCATACCGCTCCTGCTAGGCGGCGTGACCTCAAAGAGGATCAGGGCAGTCGTCACCTTGCAGGATATACCGTCTTTCGTGTTCCGTCACACAACAAAAAGGGACGGACCCGGAAGCGTCCAGCGTTTGTGATGTCAAACCGATACCCTTTCCATCTATAATCCCTTCATCATGATCCGCGTCATCTACAACCCCGTTGCCGGGCCGAAGATGGTGCGCAACATCAACCGGGTCCGGCAGGCCCTCGCCGCGGGGGAGACGCCCTTCGAGATCAAGGAGACCGCCGGTCCCCGGGACGCCACCCTCCTGGCCCGGGAGGCCGCCCATGCCGGGATGGAGTCGGTCGTCGCGGTCGGGGGGGACGGCACCGTGAACGAGGTGGTCAACGGGCTTGCCGGAACGGCGACGCGGCTCCTGGTCGTCCCCCACGGCACGGGAAACGTCTTCGCCACGGAGGTGGGGCTTCCGAAGTCCGTGGAGGGATGCCTGTCGCTCCTGTCCGAAGGAAGGACAATGACGGTGCCGCTCGCCAGGGCGGGGGAGAGATATTTCCTGCTCCTGGCCTCCGCGGGGTTCGACGCCGAGGTGGTGGAACGGATGGGCACCCGGGGCAAGCATTACCTCGGCATCGCGGCGTACGTCCTGGCGGGTGCGGGCCATCTTCTCCGGGAACAGCCGGGGCTCTGGATGGAGCTGCCGGGGAGAGAACGTCTGTCGGCGCAGGCCGTCCTCGTCTGCCGGGGGAGAAAATACGGCGGCGGGGTGACCATGGCGCCGCGAGGGAACCTCGAGGGGGACACGCTCCAGGTGATCGCACTGCGCAGGCCCGGGCGTATATCGATCCTTAGGTTCGTGTGGAACGTCCTTCGGGGAAACCACGTCCGTTCCCGGGATGTTCTGACCCGGGAGACCGATTCGGTCCTCGTCCGTTCCCGGATCCCCTCCGCCGTCCAGGTGGACGGGGACTACCTCGGGCCCCTACCCGTCCGCTTCGAGATGACGGACGTCTCCGTCCGGATCGTCGTGCCGCCCACCTTTGCCAGGGAGAACGCGGGAGGCGCATCGCCGCCATAGGGGGGAACGCTTCCGGGCGTGGAAGAAAAAGGGGCGGCTCTTCACCGCCCCCTCTGACCGTCAGGCAGCCCCCTGGCCCTGGCTCAAGGCCAGGGATACGTGATGCTCGTCCACTCGTAGGTTCCGTCCGGCTCAAGGTCCGCTTCGACATAATAGCCGGTTGACTCGTCGATGACGACGAGCCGGGCGCTTCTTTCCTCGCTCCCCTCGATCCGGAACACCCCGCTCGCGGAATTTGCGGATCCGTCGTAGACGCGAAACGGCGTCGGGGTGAAGACGTCGACGCAGCCGTAATCGTGGAGGTAGATCCTCCCCGAAACGGCGACCTCCGTGTAGTCGGGGATCCCGTCGAACGGGCTTTCGTCCGGTCCCTCGGTCACCGTTACCGTGTACTCGTGGAGCCAGACGGTTTTCCCGGACCCGTTGTCCCCGAGGTACATCTCCACGGTGGCGGTAACGGAGGCGGTCCCGGGGAGGAGCGTCACGGACAAATCCACCGTTCCCGTGATGGTGACGGAATCCGCGCCGTCCACCATGGTAACGGCGTGGAAGGTGAACTGGATGTGGTTGATCTCTCCTGCGGTCTCGTCGAAGTGGCCTGTCACGGACGTCGTGCCGGAGATCATGCTGTCGGCATCGCCGTGCCAGCTGCTGAACGTGAACGTCCCGCGGAAATCTCCTGTATCCGTGTTCATGGTCAGGGTGTAGGAGGCGGTCCCGCCGAACCCGTCGGACATCGTGCCCGACTCCGTGACCTCCTCCATGGGGACGGCGCCGGTGGCCGACAACGGTCGTGACGGGGAGACCGGCGGCAGCTCGACGTTCTCCACGACGTCCCGGAGCATCCGGACCAGCGAGACGGCACGGGAATCTCCCGCTTCGGAAGGTCCCGGTCCGGGTTCCCCAAGCGGCGTGACCGTGGCCGCCGAAACCGTCCGGTCGCCGGCCTGGTAGGCCTGCGTGGTGACATCGACAACATTGTCCTGGGTCAGCGACGCCTGCGAAGTCAGACCCGTGTAAAGAGATGCGGAACTGCCCCCTCCTCCCCCGCCCCCGCAGCCCGCGAGCAGGAAGATCGAAAGCAACCCTGCCATGAGAGAAGACGTTTTTCTCATCACCCGGTACTCCCTTCCTGTGAAGTCGTCCGAATCCCTCCGTGAGGAACGATCAGCCCGCCGTACAATCTCTCTTATCGGACAGAAGGGGAATCATCTTTATGTTTCCCCCACCGGCAAGAACCGTGAAATTCGAATTTCCTTTTCCCCCAACCGGCAGTAATATGGTTCTTTTCCGGCAAAAATCTACCCACGGAGGATTCTCTTCATGCGCCACCTGATTCTCGGAAGCGGGCCGGCTGGGATCGCGGCCGCGAAGGCCGCCCGGAATATGGAAAAGGACGCCGAAGTCGTCATCGTGACCGAAGAGTTCGCCGCCCCCTACCTGCGGCCGAACCTCCCCGACGTCATCTCCGGCGAGAAGGACGCCTCCGCACTCCCGGACCCGCAGGGGAAGGATCTCGCCGCTGCAGGGATCGAGGTCAAGTCCGGCAAACGCGCAAGACGGGTGGACGCCGCCAGGAACCGGATCCTCTTCTCCGATGGAAGCGAGGAGACCTATAACTTCCTCTGCATCGCCACGGGGGGGAAGCCGATCCTTCCCCTGTCCCTGATGGGAAGCTTCGGGGCATTCCTGTCGCTCAACTCCCTGAGCGACGCGCTCCGGATCAAGGCGCGTGCCCTCCGTTCCGACGTTTCGGTCGTGTACGGGCCGGGCTACCTCGGGCTCGAAGCCACCCGGGCGCTGAGGAAACTGGGGCAGCAGGTGATCTGGGTCAACCCCGGCCTCCCCCGGTTCGGGAACCCGATCTCCGGCGAGTTCGAGGCGAAGGTGACGGAGAAGCTCCGCAACAACGGCGTCACGATCAAGGAGGGGACGGACATCGCCGACGTGCTCGACCTCGACGGGCAGACGTATCTCGTGTACACGACCGGTGGCGAGGAGATCCGCTGCCAGATGATCGTGGTCGCCACCGAGAGGCTCCCCGCAGTGCATTTCCTCGAGGGGAGCGGGGTGAAGGTCGGCGCGGGAATCCTGGTCGACGAATACCTGCTGACGAACATCTCCAACATCTTCGCGGCGGGCGACTGCGCGGAGGTCTTCGACATCAACCGCCGGGAGAGCCGGATCAACTTCGGGTGGCGCAGCGCGATGAAGCAGGGGCAGCTCGCCGGGGAGAACATGGCCGGCGGCGGGAAGCTCTACATCCGGAACACCGAGGATTACTTCGGCCTTCTCTACGGGTCGCCGCTGCTGGAGAGGTCGCTGTAGCGGGAGGGGAAGGCCGGACGCTCCGGCCGGTCAGGGCCCCTCGTCCAGATCCGGTTCGAACGGGCGCGGCTCCCCGGTGGGAATGTTCCATTCTCCCGCGCTGAACCGGTCGGAGCACGACGGACAGATCAGGAAGACGGACAGCGAGCGGCCTCTCCGGCGGAATGCCACGTGGAATCCCGCCCCGTAGCCGCACCGGGGACAGGAGGAGAGCTCCTCTCCGACCCGGAGGTCTTCCGGCGGCGATCCCTTTCCTTCCCCTCTCACGTTCCTTCCCCTCCGTTAATAATCGATCCCCTTCTCCGCCTCGATCCCCAGCTCATACGGGTGCTTGATGCACCGCATCTCGGTCACGAGGTGGGCGAGTCGGACGATCTCCTCGCGGGCGTTCCGGCCCGACAGGATGAGGTGGACGGAAGCCGGTTTCTCCCGGACGAGGGAGAGGACATCGGCCAGCTCGAGGAGTCCGAGGTGAAGGGCGACGTTGACTTCGTCGAGGATGATGACGTCGTACCTTCCCGAGAGCATCTTCTTCCTCGCGGTCGCAAGGGCCTTCCCCGCCGCCGCGACGTGTTCCGCAAACGGAAGGGTGTCCCCCATGATCCCCACGAACCCCTTTCCCATGGGGGTCAGCTCGAACTCGGGGGCGAGCCGTTTCGCGCCGTCGAGTTCCCCGTAATGGAGCGACCCCTTGATGAACTGGATCATCGCGACGCGCATCCCGTACCCGACGGCGCGGACGGCCATGCCGAGGCACGACGTCGTCTTCCCTTTCCCGTCTCCCGTCAGGACGAGAACGAGACCCTGCCGCGGTTTGTCCGGAATCCTCGCCAGTCGTTTCCTGGCCATCGGTCCCTCCCTCTCTTTGCGGTTTGCTGTCCCCCTCCCCTCCCGTTAGGATACTATCGTGATCTACGGATGTCGCGCCATCCCGAAAGGAGAGACGATGGGAGAGGAAACGAAGCGGTGCATGGTGTGCGCGAAGGAAAAGGTCTTCGAGGGGTCGATCTGCGAGGAGTGCAAGGCGATGATCCGCGGGGAGGCCGCCGAAAAGGGCAAGAAAATCAGGCAGGATGCAGAGAAGGAGATGCGCCGGGAGGGGGTCCCCCCGAAGAAGTGACGGGGGGGACCGCTCCCCGGACTACACGCTCTCGGCGAACTTCCTTCCGAATTCGACGCACGCCGCCAGATCCGCCTCGGAGGGGGTCATCCGGACCCGGATCGGCTCCGCGGCGATCTTGAGGCGCATCGAGGCCAGGATGTCCTGCACCGTCTTGATCGCCTCTCCGCTCCAGCCGTAGGACCCGAAAACCGACGCGGGCTTCCCTTTCACGTTCAGCACGACGAGGTTCGCGATCATGTGCAGGATCGGGTCGGGGACGTTCGCGTTGAGCGTAGGGGTCCCGATGAGGAAGCCCGCCGACGTCTCGAACTCGTCGATGATCTGGTCCGTGGGAACCTCGACGCAGTTGATCAGCTTCGCCGTGACCCCCGCCGACTCCACCCCCTCCGCCACCTTGGCGGCCATGGCCGCGGTGTTCCCGTAGGCCGAGACGTAGGCGATGGTCACCTTCTTCCCCTTGACCCGCGAGAGGACGGAGGCGCGTTCCTTGTACCAGGAAATGTAGGACTGGGGATCCTTCCGCAGGATCGGCCCGTGCGACGGCGCGATCATCTCGATCGGAAGGCCTTTGAGCTTCTCGCACGCCTTGAGCACGTGCTCCTTGTACGGGCGCATGATCGTGCTGTAGTAGAACTCGAACGCCTTGCGCACCGCCTCCGGGTCGGGAACCTCGTCGTTGAAGAACTCGGGGCTCGAGTAGTGCGACCCGAGGAAATCGCACGGGAAAAGGATCCGGTCCTCGACCAGGTACGTCAGGATGGTGTCCGGCCAGTGCAGGTACGGGGTGTTGAGGAACCTAAGCGTCTTCCCGCCGAGGGGAAGCTCCTCGCCGTCTTCGATGGTCTTGAACGAATACTCCCTGTTGACGATGTTGTCGATGAACGTCTTCGCCGACCGGGAGAGATAGACCGTGATCTTCGGGTTCCGCTCGAGCAGGTCGACGAGCGCCCCCGAGTGATCGGGTTCGGAGTGGTTGACCACCACGTAATCGAGCGTTTCCGGCGGCAGGACGCGGGAGATGTTCCGGAACAGTTCCTCCCCGAACGGGCGCTTCACGCAGTCGATCAGGGCCGTTTTATCGGTCCCCCGGACCAGGTAGGAGTTGTAGGTGGTCCCGTATTCCGTCGGGATGACGATGTCGAAAACCGCCAGGCCGGGGTCCTTCGCCCCCACCCAGTGGACGCCCGGTGCCAGGGAAACCGTGGCCATCAGTTCTTTCCTCCCTCCTATGTTTCGGGCTCGAAATCTTCCTTCCCCACGCCGCACAGGGGACAGGCCCAATCATCCGGAATCTTCTCGAACGGGGTCCCCGGCGCCACGCCGCTGTCGGGGTCGCCGACGGCCGGATCGTACACGTACGCGCACACCTTGCATCTCCATTTTTTCATGGTGATCTCCTCTCCGGATGATTAGGGACAGGGGAAATTATATCCCCGGCGCCGGACGAATTGCAACACGGCGCCGGCGACCTTGGCGGGCGTATCCGGCCCCGGGACCCCGCCACGGGAGCGCAGCCGCCGCCACTCGCCTTCCGGGAACCCCGGGGGAATCAGCGCGAAGCCCGGCTCCACCACACCCACCCGGACCTGCGGGGCGAGGATCGTTTCCCAGGCCGCCGCCTGGTGCGCGAGGGCGATTTTGGAGAGGCAGTACGGGAGGTAGCCGGGCCACAGCTTCGCCGCGCCCGCGTCCCCCAGGAAGAGGACCGCTCCCCCGGGAGCCGCACGGAGGAGGGGAAGGAGCGCCTGGGTCAGAAGGAACGGCCCGCGCAGGTTCACGGCGAAGATCCCGTCCCACTCCCGGGCCGGGACGTCACCCACCGGTGTGCGGGGAAAGACCGCCGCGTTGTGGACGAGGAGGTCCAGGCGTCCGAACTCCCGCCGGATCGCCGCGCGGAGACGGGGGACGCCCGCCGGGCGCAGGAGGTCGAGCGGGAAGGCCCTGCCGCCGATCTCCCGGGCGAGGGTCGATGCCTCTTTGCGCGAGGCGCGGTAGGTGAGCGCGACGGTGAATCCTTCGCGGGCGAGCCTCCGGGAAATCGCGGCGCCGATGCGCCGGCCTCCGCCGGTCACCAGCGCAACCTTCTCCCCGGGACGGCTCATTTCATCTCGAGGAACTTCTCCCTGGGGGATCCGCAGACGGGGCAAACGGCGGGCGGTTCGTCGCCCTTGTGGATGTAGCCGCATACGCTGCATTTCCATCGTTTCATCGGCCTCGCGCTCCTCGGGAAGACCCGCCCTGCCCTTATACCACAAACGGGAAAAAGGGAGAAAGAACGTCATGCGCCGGGGACTGCCGTTTATAATGGATGGCATGAGGCCCGACGGAACTCCCCTCGCCGAACATCCCTACGTGGCCGTCGACGTCGAAACCACGGGGCTTTCCCCCTCGGACGGCCACCGCGTCTGCGAGATCGCGCTGCTGCGCTTCCTGCGCGGGACCGTGATCGACTCGCTCGTCTCCTTCGTGAACCCGCTTCGGCCGATCTCCCCGGGAGCGTCCGCGGTCAACGGGATCACGGACCTCATGGTCGCCGGCGCCCCCACGTTCTCCGACCTGTTCCCCCGGATCTCCGACTTCCTCCAGGAGGACACCCTCGTCTTCCACAACGCCCCGTTCGACCTTTCGTTCCTGCGCATGGAGGCGAGGCTTGCCGGCGGGAGGTGGCCGGGGAACCCCGTCATCGACACGCTCGCGCTCGCCCGGCGCACCCGGCTCTTCCGCGAACACTCGCTCTCCGCGATCTGCGGGCAGCTGCGGATCGGAGTGGCATTCCACCGGGCGGAGGCGGACGCGTACGCGACGGGGAAGCTTCTGCTGGCCCTCGCAGCCGGCGGAACGGTCGAACCGCGGGAACATCGGGCGGGGTGACGGGCGCGGGCGGAACGGCCCCCTACCTGCCGGGGCGCCACTTCCCCCCGGCCTTCCAGGCGATGTAGTTTTTCCGGAACTCCTTCTCCAGGGCCGCGACGAACTCGGCGCGGTGGTCGTACAGGCGCCTCAAGGGGCGCTTCCTCACCCGCTCCAGGACGTACGCCGTAAGCAGCGGCATCGCCACCGTGGAGTCGAGGTAGCACACGACGGCGTCGGGAAGCCTGTCCGGGTCGACCTTCCCCCAGGAGACCGCCTCGGAAGGTGTGGCCCCCGAAAGCCCCCCCGTGTCGGGGCGGGCGTCGGTGACCTGCAGGAAGTAGTCGTGACCCTTCTCCTCGATCCCCAGCACCTCCTGCAGCTGCGGCTCCGTCTGGAGCATGAAGTTCTTCGGGGAGCCGCCGCCGAAGATCAGGACCGCGCTTTTCCCCTTTCCCTTCTTGGCGGCGTAGACGATCCCCGCGGTCTCGTTCACGTCCGCCGAGACGTCGATCGTCGTCCCCCTGCCGAACAGGCGCATCGCGGCGACGTTCATGCCGATGGAGGAGTCGCCGGGGGAGGACGTGTACACCGGGACCCCGTACCGGTAGGCCGCCGCGAGGACGCTGACCTCCCCGATGCCGAGCGTTTTCTCCCGCTCGGCGACGTATCGTCCGATCCGGTTGTGGAACTCGGCGGTTCCCATCTCGCCCTGGAACTCCTCCTCCTCGAGCACCCGCCGGAAGAAGGCGTCGGTGTCGAGGAGCACTTCGTAGGCGAACAGGATGTCGTAGATCCGGACGACGCCTTCCCCGTGGAGGACCGTGTCGTCGAGGAACGGAGACCCCGCGTGCATCTCCATCCCGAGCCCGAAATGCACGTCGTGGTACAGGTTCGCCCCCGTCGAGACGATCCAGTCGACGAATCCGGCCCGGATCAGGGGCACGAGGCAGGAGACCCCCAGGCCGGCCGGGACGAGGGCCCCGGAAAGGGAAAGACCGACCGTCGCGTCGGGCTGCAGCATCTTCTCCGCGTACAGCCTGGCGCCTTCCCGCAACCTGCCCGCGTTGTAGGCCAGGAAGTGGTTGTCGAGGAGATCCACCGCCCCGATCCCTTTCGTGATCGGGGGGGGAAGGATCCTCGGTCCCCGGAGGTAACGGGACTGTTTCTTCCGCATCCTTGCGACCTCCTCGTTCGGGAACGGGCGCCGCGGGAACCGGCCGAACCGCCGTTTCTTCTTCCCGTGGAAAGGGTTGACCGCATTATACCCCCGGTCGCCGGCTCCCCTCACAATTTTCGTTCCTCCCGTCCCCCGCGTTATAATCTACCGGTGGCAGACCAGCGATCCACCGAAAAAGCGGAGATCTCCGCCATTTACGAGGTGGGGAAGATCCTCACCTCCACCCAGAACCTCACGCGGGCCCTGGGGACCTCCCTTCGCACCCTCCAGAGCCTGCTCGGCTTCGACCGCACGGCGATCTTTCTCCCCGACGCCGTCACGCGCGAGATCCGGATGGAGGTGTCCGCCGGCTACGCGGCGGAGGAGCGCGGCCGCGCCCGCTACGTGTGGGGGGAAGGGATCGTCGGGAAGACGATGAAGTCCGGCGGCCCCTCCGCCATCCCGGACGTGCGGCAGGAGCCGTCGTTCCTGGACAAGACGCGGGCCCACGGCAAGGCCCCGGCGGGTCCCCTCTCCTACATCGCCGTGCCCATCAAGATCGGGAACGAGATCCTCGGGGTGCTGACCGGGGAAAGGATCGGGAGGCCCGGCACCCAGGCGCTGGAAGCGGACACGCGCGCGCTCACGGTGATCGGCTGCCTCATCGGGCAGTCGCTGAAGATGCACGCGGCGATCGAACGCCTGCAGGAGGAGTTCCAGCGGCAGAGGCAGGAGTTCGAGAAGAAGATCCGCAAGACCTACCGGCTCGAAAACATCGTCGGCCAGAGCAAGCGGATGCAGGAGGTCTTCGGCCAGGTGGTAAGCGTCGCCTCCTCCCGCGCCACGGTGCTGCTGCGCGGCGAGAGCGGGACCGGCAAGGAGATGGTCGCCCGCGCCATTCACATGGCCAGCCCCCGGGCCGACCGCCCGTTCGTCACCGTGAACTGCGCGGCGCTGCCCGAGACGCTTCTCGAGTCCGAACTCTTCGGCCACAAGCGGGGCGCGTTCACCGGGGCCGTCGAGGAGCGGAAAGGGCGGTTCGAACAGGCCTCCGGCGGGACGATCCTCCTCGACGAGGTCGGCGACATCCCCCTTCCCACCCAGGTGAAGCTCCTGCGCGTCCTGCAGGAAAGGAAGTTCGAGCGGCTCGGGGAGAACCGGACCACGTCGGTGGACGTCCGCATCATCGCCGCCACGAACGCCGACCTGGAGCGGCTGGTGGAGGAGGGGCGGTTCCGGGAAGACCTCTTCTACCGGCTGAACGTGATCCCCCTCTTCCTGCCCCCCCTTCGGGACCGGCGGGAGGACATCATCCCGCTCACGGAGCACTTCCTGGACCGGTTCAACCGGGAGCACGCCAAGGGGGTCTCCTTCACGAACGGGGCGCTCGACCTGCTGGTCGAGTACCGGTGGCCGGGGAACGTGCGGGAGCTGGAGAACCTGGTGGAGCGGACGGTGGTGATGGCGAAAGCCTCCGTCGTCGGGGCCCAGGACCTCCCCAGGGCGGTCCGGCTGGGGGGGGTGGCGGAGGCACCCGGTTCCCCGCAGGGCGATGCCGCGCAAGCCCCCCCGGGACGCGGCGAACCACCTCCCTCGGCGTCTTCACGGGCGGCCCATCTTCTCGCCCTGGAGAGGGAGGAGCTCCGGACGGCGCTCGAGTCCACCGGGTGGGTGATCGCGCGGGCGGCAAAGATCCTCGGATGGACCCCCCGCCAGGTCGCCTACAAGATGAAGAAGCACGCCCTGCGATCCCCCTGGAAATAGTCCGGCCCGGAGACCTTGCCGGTCGACGAACCCCGGCACGCTTGTCGTTAATCCTACAATTTTGTCGGTCCTGCGGTTTTGCCGTCCGGCGGGGCCCGGCACCCCCTCCCCTGGCTCTCCCTTTTCCATCAACGGTTTCCGGGGTTCGCATGCGCCCGGTCCCCGGCATGGCACGCCCCCTGCTATCCTCTGTTTCCTGCCACCCATCGCAGAAACGACACAGAGGGCGGAAAAGGAGGAACGACATGGCACGCATCACGGACCGGGCGAAAGCAAGGATACGCGCCAGACGGATCTCGTGGATCCTGGCGGCGGCGATCGCACTCGGCATCACCGCAGGAGCGTTTGCCGAAGAGACGGAGAGGCCGTCCGTCAGTGCGGACGTCGCGGTAAGCAGCAAGTACGTCTGGCGGGGACTGATCCTGACCGACGACCCCGTCCTCCAGCCGTCCCTGACAGTGGGCTACAAGGGCCTGGGCCTGAACATCTGGGCCAACACGGACCTGACGGACGGCAACGGAACCCCCGGGGAAATCAACGAACTGGACTACACCCTCGACTACTCCTTCTCCGTGAAGCAGGTGAACCTGGGCGTGGGGGTGATCCAGTACACGTTCCCCCACACCGACTTCGAGCCGACCACGGAGCTGTACGGGACTGCAGCGCTGGACGTCCTTCTCGCGCCAACCGTGAAGATCTATTGGGACGTGGACGAGGTGGGGGGGGTATACGGAACCCTCGGCATCGGTCACAGCTTCCCCCTGAAAGAAGTCAAGGGGATCTCCTCCAGCCTGGACCTCTCGGGCTCCCTCGGCTACGCCACGAGCGGCTGGAACGAGGGGTATTACGGGGTGCACAGCTCCGGACTCGTGGACCTGCTCCTGACCGTGGGGCTGCCGATCTCCATCGACGGGCATCTGTCCGTCACGCCGTACATCAGCTATTCGCAGCTGATCGACGGCGACCTGAAAGACGCGGTCGAAGATGACAATGCGACGTTCTTCGGAGCCACCCTGTCCCTGGCGTTCTGATCCCGGGTGGCGTCCCCGACGGTACCAACGACGATGAATTCCGGGTCCCGCCCCGTGGGCGGGCAGGAAAGGAGCACTTCGATGATCCGATTCACCACCGGGAACCGGCTTTTGATTCTCTTCTTCCTCGCCACACTGCTTTGCGTGGCCGGAGTCGCCGCGGACGGCCTGGCCGCCGAGGTGGCGTCTTCCGCGAATGCGGCAGCCGCTGCGACGTCCGCCCCACCGGGCCCGACGCCCGCAGAGGTCCAGAAGAACCTCGACTTCGTCTGGACTCTCGTGGCGGCGTTCCTCGTCTTCTTCATGCAGGCGGGGTTCGCCATGGTGGAGTCCGGCTTCACCCGGGCGAAGAACGCCGTCAACATCATGATGAAGAACCTGATGGACTTCTCGGTCGGGTCGATCGCCTTCCTCGTCCTCGGGTTCGGGCTGATGTTCGGCACGAGCCCCACCGGCTGGTTCGGGACGGACGGCTTCTTTCTCTCCGACTTCGCGAAGGACGGCGACAAGTGGCTTTACGCCTTCTGGATGTTCCAGGTCGTCTTCGCCGCGACGGCAGCCACCATCGTCTCGGGGGCGATGGCGGAGCGGACGAAGTTCTCCGCGTACCTCATCTACAGCGCCGTGATCAGCGCGCTCATCTACCCGGTGTTCGGGTCGTGGGCGTGGGGAAGCCTGTACCACGGGAGCGGGTGGCTGGAGAAGCTCGGGTTCATCGACTTCGCCGGCTCCACGGTCGTCCACTCCGTCGGCGGCTGGGCCGCGCTCTGGGGGACGGTCATGCTGGG
>Ga0209536_100005620_pt1 | contig 19423 bp, 22 predicted proteins | sample DeeMarSeWOR28_12_FD_187461 | JGI IMG/M metagenome (GOLD analysis project Ga0209536, IMG submission 187461) | Marine sediment microbial communities from White Oak River estuary, North Carolina - WOR-2-8_12 (SPAdes) (version 2) | ecosystem: Environmental > Aquatic > Marine > Intertidal zone >...
GCCTTTCAAATTGCGCTCAAGGGGATATTGATAAATCTTCTTAATCCCAAACTGACCATTTTTTTCTTCGCCTTTTTGCCGCTGTTTGTGTCCGCAGAAGCAACGTCACCTACCCAACAGATGCTTGGCTTGAGCGCTGTTTTCATGGGGATGACATTTGTGATCTTCACGCTGTACGGTATTCTGGCCAGCGGGGTCAGCGCCTATCTCACCAACTCGCCCAAAGCCATCAAACGCATACAACGATCCTTTGCGGTCATTTTTGCGGTGCTAGCAGCCCAATTGGCTTTCAGCGAACAATAGACAACCAACTTTAGGGGGTATCTGTTGATAAGTGGGTGCAGGTTTGGATTCGATGCGAAGTGGGGCAATCTCGATGTGATATAGTAATATCATCACCTTTGTAACCAAAAAACTCTCATCTAATTCAATGAACTCATCTGACCCGAATGAACTATTCCATCAATTAAGCACCGTTCTGGATAACCACCATCCAAACGATTGGGGGGATATTTCAAATCTGCTCAACCAGATCAGAAAACAACAGAAATGTGAACTCATCTCCGCCGGTACCAATCCCCTGGAAGTATTTGCGAAGGGGACAGCTTTTCTGACCTTCAGCTATGGCATTGACGGGGTTTCAATAGAAATATCGAAATACGCCCAAATCCTGACCGATCTCCTTGTCCCTTTTGGAAAACCCTCGATTCACCTTATTGGTGGAAAATTCTACAGGCATGCAAAATCGGTTTTAAGCCCCGAATGGCATCGTCATCAAATGGGTGGAATTGACGGTTGGGACAAGTGGGAGGGTGGCAAATGGTTCGATGCTTTATATAAGAAAGATATGAAAGCCCATAGTGAGGAATCAAACCTACTGGCTGGGGAAATATATAAACAAGCCCTTTCCATCGCAAAACGGTTGGGAAAATATTTTACAAGCAATCAAATTTCCCTGGTAATTCCAGTGAATGTTTCTTCCAACCCTGGGAATTTGTCATTGGCATTAGGTCTGGTACTTGTGACAGAAATTCTTGGAATTTACGTATTGAATTCCAACCACGATTTTTACTGGGAGGCCGGGAAACCGCCCGCCATGCGAGAAGATGGAGAAGAGCCTGGAGTTCGAGATCATTTCTTCCGCAATATGGAAAACAAAACTTTCTTCTCTCTGTTTGAGAGCCTTTATCCCTGGAATGGAAACAGATGGTTACAAACCAATATCAATGCGCGCCAGTCCAGAAAATTGATCAAGATATTTGGGTTTCCAAAGGAAAAAGTAGCCGAAATTTCAACATCTATATCCGATACGTTCTTTGAGCCGTACAGCAGAGAAGACGTGTTGGATATCAGGCTGAGAATGGGTCATATCTTATCAGATGGATACGCCATCATGCGCCCGGTTCCGATTGACAAACACATTTCTGGGATTGACCAGTGGATGAGAAAACAGCGCCCGGTCATTCTCGCTTCTCGCCCCGGACTTTCAGTTGCTCCCGTTTCTGACGATTTGATCGTTCTCCTTCAGCCCACCCGCGTTGTCAGCCGCAAAAGGATCCCAAAGAATCTCAGATTGATCGGCACGCTTTTACAAGCAGGCGCCTTGAGGGAAAATTTTGAAAATAATTCAAACCGTCAACTGATTCTGCACATCACCGGCCCAACGCCGGAAGAGCATCAGGAAGATCTGGTCAAGGTTCTCCGGGCTTATAAGAAAACGGTTCGCAGCTTGCCGGAATCCCTGGCTGACCGGATATTTTTAGCGTTTTCCGTAGGCAGGGAGAGTCATGCTTCCTTTTCAGAAAAACAGTTCGAGCCCCTGACGATAGAAACTATTTACCGCATGGCAGACGCGGTGGTATTCCCCAGCAAAACGGAAGGACGAGGGCTTCCAATCATCGAAGCCAGCGCCAGCGGAACCCCTATCATTTGCAGTCAATATCGCCCTAAAGAGGTGTTCAGGGATGTGATCGGTGAGAAACTTCCCGAAGAATTGCGGATTCGCTATACGCGATTCCCCGGGGGAAAATTCCATGAGGCCTTTTTGTCCGAAGTAGCCGATCTATTGCTAAATGCAGAGACCAAACAAAATATCATTCTTCATAACAGGGAAGCTGTCCGTGCCAGGTATAGTACCGAAACGTTGAAAAATACATTTGAGCGATTGTTAGCTCAGCTCTACAAATTGAATTAGGAGATTTATGCATATCGGTTTTATCGAAGATACTCATTTACACGGTGGCACGCAGATATGGGTATCAGAAGCTGTTCAAGCCTTTATCGAGAAAGGCCAGGAAGTCTCATTGCTAGCCCCCGAAGGCAGCTGGGTGGTTGAGCAATGCCGCGGTACAGGAGTGCACATCAGCACCTATGATTGGGAAACAGTCGTCCAGGAAGACTCGCACAATCAGGAAATCTGGACTAATGCCCTCAGCACATGTGATGTGGCGATTTGCACGGTCCACCCGCCGAGGCAGGGCTTTCACTGTTCGGTGTTTGCGGCCCGGTGTATAAAAGAGGGAAAACTGGAAACCCACCTGATTCCTAAAACCGGAACAATCGTGCCTGATTATCTGCGTGAGTTCTACCTGCCTGATGAGTCGATAAACTCGTCGGTGATTGCGATCACGGATTTCACGCGTCAATACCTGATCGAAACCTATAAAATTCCAGCCGAAAAGGTCGCCCTGATTTATCAGGGCACAGAAACGGAAAGGTTCCGGCACTCAGACAGTGCCTGGGAAGAAGCACGGGGGCGCTATCCCTTGCCGGAAGATGCCGCACCAGTTTTAGGAAGTATCGGTTCCTTTGAGCATCGCAAAGGGCATCCAGTTCTGTTTGATGCCATGAGTGAACTGGTAAATGGGATACTGCCTAATGCGCATTTGATGATGGTAGGAGATGGTCCAGACGAGACAATGTTGAAGGAGCGGGTGCAGGCTATGGGGCTGGAACGAAGCGTTTCTTTTTTCCCGTTTACGAATGAGCCAAATTACGTCTTCGAGCGCATCGACGTGACAGTTCTGCCGAGTATATATAAAGAAGGTCTTCCAAACGTGCTCCTGGAATCGATGGCAATGGGTGTGCCGGTGGTTTCATCGGATATCGGAGGAGTTTCCGAAATCGTGCATGATGGTGAGACCGGGTATATGGTTGAGCCTGGAGATAAGTCTGCGCTTGCGGAGGCGATAGAAAAGGTTTGGAAAGACCAGGATAATTACTGGGAAATGAAGATTAAAGCACGCAAACTGATTGAGACGCAGTTTGACAAGGCAACTCAGTTTGACCGCTTCATTGCTTATTTTCAAACGCTAAAAAAATAATGATTGGATAACAGGGATTAACATGACGATAATATGCATGGCGCGATAGATGTGGGATAATCATGCAGTTCTCAAAATAATAGCGTGAAGCTTTCAAACAACTTAGAGGTAGCTATGTTTAAACCATTAGACAGGTCGATCAATGTTGGGTTCATATCATTCCGCTTTCACGGAACGGACGGGGTTTCTTTAGAGACTTCCAAGTGGGCTGAAGTTCTGGAAGAGATGGGGCACAAGTGCTATTACTTCTCCGGCCAATCAGACCGTCCGTCTGATCGTTCTATGGTGGTTGAAAAAGCCCATTTCCTTGATCCTGAAATCCGTGATTACTACACGAGTTTTTTTAGTTCGACCAGGCGCACCAGGGAAGAAACACTATGGATCCATTCCCGGAGGGAGTTCTTTAAAGAACATCTATACTCGTTCATAGAAAAATTTAAACTCGATCTGCTCATCCCCCAAAACCTTTTATCTTTTCCGCTGAATATTCCGCTCTCAATGGCGCTGGTTGAGATTATCGCCGAAACGAATATCCCGACAATTGCCCATCATCATGATTTCACCTGGGAACGAAAACCATTGCTGGTCAACTCAATTTGGGACTACATTACGATGGCCGTCCCTCCAAATTTGCAGTCTGTCCAGCATGTGGTTATCAACACATCAGCCAGCCACCAGATGGCACGCAGGGTGGGTGTCAGTTCCATGATTATTCCAAATGTGATGGATTTTGAAAACCCGCCTCCGGAGCCGGATGAATATTCTTCAGATTTACGCGAGGCTCTCGGCATCGAACCAGATGAACTCTTCATCTTGCAACCCACCCGGGTGGTTCAACGGAAGGGAATCGAACATGCCATCGAACTGGTCAGCCGTTTGGGGAGAAAAGCTCGTCTCGTCGTTTCGCACGCTTCAGGTGATGACGGATTCGAATACGAAGCCAGGGTAGCCGAGTTTGCAGAGCAGTTGGGAGTTCGGACAATTTTCTCTTCGGAGCGGTTCAGTGAAAATCGTGGGACGACCGAGGACGGCCGAAAAATTTACAGCCTTTCGGATGCATATCCCCATGCTGACCTGGTTACATATCCGTCCCTGATCGAAGGTTTCGGTAATGCTTTTCTGGAAGCGCTGTATTACCGCAAACCAATTGTAGTTAACAATTATTCAATTTATGCGACAGACATCCGGCCAAAGGGATTTAAGGTGATCGAATTTGACGAATACATCACCGAGCAAACTGTACAAGATACCCTGCGAATATTGGATGATCCCGAACACCAGGCTGAATTATGCAGCTTCAATTATGCGCTGGCTTTACGCCATTTCTCCTACAAAGTGCTGCGCAGTCAATTCAAGGTTATGCTGGCAAATGCTTTTGGAATCAATGGCGAGTGATTAAGGATTTGGGATGTTTATCAAGTTCAATGTATTTGGCAAAACGATGTCCGTTTAGCGCAAGGATGATGAATGGCTGCTTTATCGAGAGTCAATCACTGGCGTGCGAGCAAGGATTTTTCAGGTAGCTATTCCAGCAGACCTCGAAGAAACCGAATTGGCTACTTATTTGGCTGATATTTATCACGAAGCCGCAAATGAAAAGCATTCATCGATTGTAAGGTTAGACTGAAATCTTAGGGTTTATAAAATTCAGAATCGGGATAAAAGTCCACCCAGGCCCAATCATAGGAACTCAGGCTAGGGACGGGTTGGAGTGACTTCCCAGCCAGCGGTCCGCTTCTTGCCAGACCCAGGTTTGGATTCCAGTGAGAAGCGGTTTCTTCGTCGATCAGCTCTTCTCCGTTAAACGTGAACGTAAGCGTTTGTCCGTCTACCTGACGGATGTAAGCCTGATAAATCTCCGCCGAAGCCCAAACCATAACGGGTATATCCCCCAACATATCATTGACAACCCCTGCCCCTTCAACATCCGTGTAATAGTAAGCTTTCGAGTTCTCGCTCAACACCAGCCCGATCACAAAGTACGGCTGGAAGCCTTGCGCGCGGATCGATAATTGCTGGAGATCATCGGTCATCACCTGGGTGTGTGGGAAGGCTTGTTTCCAACGTTCCCAGGTCGTCAGTTGGAAAGGCAGCAGGTTGAGTTGCACACCCTTCAAGCGGCCCTTGAGCGCACGCCCCCAGGGCTGCGACCAGATCGAACGGGTTTCATGGTCGTACCAGGTCATGGCGTTCATGAAGAGCGCGCCCGCGTTCCCAAAAGTGTGGGTCACCCCATCGATGCGCCGGTCGTGCACGAGACCGGTGTAGCAGATCGGTCACCAGGTGACTAGAACCGGCCAGCCCGCAATCTCGTCGTTGACCATCTCACGGAAGCGCAGCACATTGACGGGATAGGCCTTGGCCTGCCCGTCAATGGCAACCCCCATGACTAATTCGGTATCTTCCATGGATGCTTCATCTGCGGATGCAAAGCGGGGGTTATAGATGGGCGCGATCGCATCGAAACCCATCATGCTGGGGATACGGTATTCGGTGTCATCTTCAAGGCGCACATTGGTTGGAAATGGGGCAAGAGTGCTGACATTCGGTAAATGTGTGGCAGTTGATTCAGTTGTCAGAATGCTGGGGATTTGAGTAGCAGTTGGAGAAATTTGGGCAGCAGCCGTGCAGGCAGTTAGAAAGAGGACAATCCATGAGACAGAGAAATGCAGGGCTGCCTTTTTCATTTGCGCCTAATTCAGAACTGAAAAGACATCTGGCTCACGCCCCTCACGGACGGCATTCAGCGCTTCCTCCAGCATAGGCGTGGTCATCGGCCCGGCGTGGACGTAGCGTATAACGCCATCTGGGTCAATGAACCAACTGGTCGGTAAACCGATCGGACGATAAATCTCGGTTAACTTGCCATCTTGGTTTAATACTAATGGGTAAGGAACATTGAATTCGTCCCGGTAGTTGGCTACGTTCGATTCTGTCTCTTCGATGTTCAAGCCAATAAAAACGATATCATCTCCTTCAGCGTTGTAAAGGTCTACAAGATGGGGCGTTTCTGCAATGCAAGGGCCACACCAGGAGGCAAAGTCATTCAACAGTACGATCTTGCCGCGGAAATCGCTCAAGCGGATGGTTTCTCCATCGAGCGTTGTACCGGTGAAATCTGGGGCGATCTCACCTGCCGAAATTCCAACGGCTAAGTTTTCCAACGAACTGGCGGATTCAGTATTGTCTCGCGAACTGACCTGAACATATAAGCCGACGGTCAATACACCTGCAACAAGCACCAAAATCAGGGGATTCCAAATTCGTTTCATCTTATCTGCCTCTGTAGGGAGTCAGATAAGCTTATTGTTTTGTTTCTTACATTTAGGGGATTAGAGATGGATGAGAAAAGTTATTTTCTCGTCAGTTCCACTACCAACGTATCCAGCGCCAACTCCAAAGTGAATTTCCCGGTTTTGACCCCTTCGTCAATTTCTAACAGTTTGTGATAAATACGTTCTAACACGGGCAGCGTGAAAGCGCGCGCCTGCCCGGTCGTTTTTTCGGCCACAAACGGATGCACGCCCAGCGCTTTTGCTACTTCTTCCTTCCCGCCTCGTGAATCCAACACTTCGCGTGCCATTAACAACAGACGGAATTGCCGGATAACCATGCCCCACAATGAGAACGCATCATCGTTTTCCAGCAGGCGATGTAGGAGACGCTGCGCGGATTTGCTGTCTCCGGTTGCCAGCGCATCTACAAAATCAAAGACGCTTTCCTGCGCCGTGACGATGCTGACCGCTTCAACATCCTGGACCCTGACCTGTCCCTCCCAGTTGACATACGCCAGCAGTTTAGCAATTTCCTGCCCCGCCTGACGAGTGTTCACACCTACCATTTCAGCCAGCTTAGCTGCGGCAGCCGGTTCGATCTCGCCGCCCTGATTCTTGGTCTCGTTGACGATCCAGCCCGCCATCTCCCATTGACGCGGCAACATGAAAGCCTGCGTTTTTACCAGTTTTGTATCCTTGCCAGCCCACTTTACCAGCCAATGCTTATTCACATCTCGGGGTTCCATCGTTTCATGGATGACCAGCCGCGCTGAGTCAGGGACGTTATTGATGAACTCTTGAAACTTCTTGCGTTCATTGGGTTTGGTGTATTTCCCTGATGGATTCGCCAGCGTAACCAATCGTTTCGGCGCTAAAAATGGCATGGCATTGACAGCGTTGTTCAGTTCATCTGAGCCCATGGTGCGTGCCTCGAGGTGCGCGGTGTTCATATTCGCGCTGGTGGGATCGGTGAAATCCGCCTCAAACTCTTTCAGGCGGCGAGCTATGGCGAATTCGTCGTTACCGTAGAAGAAGAAAACGTTGGGCATGTGGGCAAGTTTTACGGAATTATTCTCAACCTTAGCATAATCCGTTTAGCCAGATTTGATTGAGGGGCAGTGCGACGCACTTATCAGTGGTCAACTCCTCGTAATCACACGATGGACAGCCACTCCTCGTTTGCGGACGGGGGTGATCTCTGCGATTTGCAGCTTACCCATATCCGCTTCGGTGGTAACTTTGGCTTGTAACCAGGGTCCCAGCGGCTGACTGAGTACATATCCCAACACGCCAAAGGCCACAGCGAAGGGCAGCAGCCAGAAGCGCCGTCGCATGGATCTGACTCCACTTAGCGGGAACCAGGCCATGCTCCCGGCCAGAAGCGTGGTGGTGGCAAAATTCGTCCCGCAACCGGCGTGGATGGCGAGTTCGCTTTCGCCCGCGCGTAAACGCGTCAATGCCTCTATCACGGCAGATTGTAGATCGTCGGTCGTGACATTGCCGAGGATGAAAAAGCCGGTCGGGTTGGAGTGCCCGGCCAGGTGACGGTCAGGATATTTGCCTGAAAGGATATGGATAGTGGCGTGTTCGAGGGCGTGGTTGCGCCGGGTTTCGAGAATGAGGGGGAGGTCTAGGATCATGGGGTGATTATACCTTGCCCCTCCCCGTCCCTCCCCCATTTTCTACTGAAGTTCGCAGAAAATGGGGGAGAGTTCCGAAGGCGGGTGGGAGTTGCTAATCAGCAGGCGCAGCGACTGTGGTAGCTTCACCCATGGGCGTGGTGGCCCGCAAAAAGCCCAGGAACAGCAGAATCACCCCGAAAAACTCACCCAAATACAATGCCCCAGGAACCTGTAAACGGCTAAAGACACCACCAAAAGCTGGTAGCATTGCGCCGGTAGCGATCAAGATGTTGCCGATGGCGCGGTGTAGAAGCACGCGTTTGCGCCAGAATATAAATGCCGAGTAAGCCGCACCACCAACCAGAGCAACCGTGCCATATAGATTAAAGAAGGGCGTCAGCACACGTACACCATCCGTGACGATGGCGTGGCCGCTCAATTCTGCCCCGGTATGACCGGAGCCAATCATCAGGCTGGGGTCAAGCTGGGCACTGAAGATTTTGTATGTGGCATAGAGTGAGCCAATTACCAGAATAACTGTAAGCGCTTTGGCTAACTTCTCCTTCGCGAGCAGGTACACTGTCCCCTGGCCCAGCCAGGCTGCTACCAGGATTGCGCCGAACAAATACCACAAGCGATAGACCAGCGCATTCCAGCCGAAGGCACCGTAATAGAATTCGCAGAAACCACCAATCCCGTAGAAGACCGTACCTAGCCCCCAAAATAATAAATAAGTACCTTTGCGATTTATATAGCGCTTGAACACAAAGAAAGCAAAAACAAAAGAAATAATACTTGAAGCCAGGGGAATAATCGTGTTGAGTAGCACAGAACCTCCAAAGGAGAGAATTAGGATGCGCCCATAAGCCGCAAGGCGACGGCGACGGTTATCACCAGTAAGATAGCAATCACAACTCCCAGAATGCCAAGAACAACGGGAAAAGCCTTTTCATAAAGAGGCGGATATTGGCGGGGGGATTTAGTTTTTTCCATTTGAGTTTGTCTCCAATGCTTGATAAGTATCCAGCAGGCTGATTAAAATCTGGTCGGTGAAGGTGTGCATTTTTTGCAGCATCTCCTCCCAAGCCTTGCCAGAGGGGATATTGGCTTCGCTGTACACTTTCATCACAGATTCGATCAATACACTGCGGAAAAACATAAAGGCCCGGGCCGCATCCACGTAACTCAGGTTATAGCGGCGAGCGCGCGAAGCATACTCGTACCCCACAGCAAAAGCCTCGGAAGCTGCATCCTCATTCGTAGATGCCAGATAAGTCATCAGACCCTGAAAGAGGGAACGGGAGCTTTGGCGGTATTGTGCCCGGGCATCCTCATCCAATTTTTGATACCAGGGTTCGGCCTCCAGCCGCCCTTCGGTGACTTGCATGCGCACATTCCGTATCGCCGACTGCATCATATCTTCCGGCTGTACTGTGCGCACTTCTCGCGAAGTCTGAGCCCAGAGCAGCACTTCGCTGCGTTTGTAACGGCGGTGTCCGCCTTTGGTGCGGTGCACGGGGAGTAAGCCTTTGTCTGACCAAAGTCTGACCGTGCTGGGATGCACACCTAGCAACTCAGCTGCCGCGCTCAAGGAAAGCCATTCACTCATGGATTTACTCCGCCGCCAATGCAACTTTCTCAGCGAAAGACGGTTCAACAGCCTTCTGCTTGAATGCGGACACGTCAATGCGTGCCAGCATGACAGCAGCAGCGGCCAGCATAGCGGCCTCGATCCCAAAGACGACAATATACCCGCTTAAAGCCTGACCCGTGGCCTGCGTGACCCCATCACGCACGATTCCACCGAGAAGGGATCCCGTTAATCTGCTCATCGCGTTGGAGAATCCCCATGCCCCGATGTATAGACCGACATTTCCAGCCACGGTCAGATCGAACATCAGGGAGAGATTAGCGACCGTGGAAAGCCCGGTGCCGATACCGAGCAGGGTCACACCGGTATAGAAAATACTCAAGCTACGGAAGAATCCGCTCAAGACGATGACGACGAATCCCGCCAGCGCGCCGATGTTGCCAGCCTGCGCTACAAAGCGCTTGTGGACACGTCCTTCCAGGATGCCAGCGATAATGATCGCGATGAGGACGAAGGTTCCCCACAAGGATGTGATGCGCGTGGTCTCTGTGACGGACATGCCAAAGGCTTCGGCGGCGAAGGGTTCGAGCAGTACATCTTGTCCGAGTAAGGCAGCTAGAAGTAAGAGCAGATAAACGAAGAAGGTTTTTGCAACAGGGTTGTCCAGGATAGCGGAAAACATCTGTTTGACGGTGTAAGTTTCGGATTGAGTTTTCGCGGAATCTGCTTTCATGCGCGGTTCCAGCCAGAGCAGGCCGAGCAGGCCCAGGGTCAGGGCGGATGCGCCCACGATCGCGAAGGCACGCATCATGGCCTCGGGCGTGTACGGGTCCACCATGCGGCTGATGCCGATGGCCGTCCCGATGATGCTGACGATCATCATGAACCACATAGTCGCGATGGTCTTTCCGCGTCCGTCCTCGCCCGAGAGTTCGGTTGCCAGCGAGAGATAGGATACGCTGGACAGGTTGAAGCCCATGCCCCAGGCGCCAAACGCACCGATACCGGCCAGAACCCCCAGGCCCAGGTTTTCGGACATCAGGAAGGCGACCTGTGGAGAAACTACCACACCGATAACACATAGAACAAGGCCAGCGAGGATATAGGGTGTACGCCGCAATCCAAAAATCGGATGGCGGTCGGAATACGAACCGATGGCAACTTGAATGGGGGAGAATAAATAGGGCAAGGAAGCCAACAACGCAACCAGCGTGGCCGAGAGGGCCAGTTCTTTGATCATGACGCGGTTGAGCGTACTGTTGATGGGCACGAGTGTCATGGCGACGGCGACGTGAATGAGACCGAGTTGTATTCGTTTGCGCAGCATAATAAGCCCTAGTAGAAGGATATCCTTTTGGACAGTGCAATTGTAAAGGGGGATAGGGATACGTCAATGTAGATTTATATAGAATTTTATCAGGAAAAGATAAGAGTACTTTAAAATAAAATCAGCCCTGGAATGTGCTCCCCTACATCCCAGGGCTGACCACGTGGGTTCCCTACTAGGCCCTCCCACATGCCACACGGCTACTTTGTTTACACCTGTTACCCTCCGTAATGTTCCGTGTCTATTAAAATAGTAGACAGGCTGATACGTTAATATAGTTGCCCTTTGTGGCAAAAAAGGGTTGTGAACATTATCCCATATTTTCCTTTGTTATATTTTGCGCTGTTTGAAAAATCTCGTGGGCAGAGCGCAGTGTGCCTTCGCCAACCTGTCCCAGCATCTGGGCAAGTTCAAGCAGGCGGGGTTCGTCAGACAGCGGTTCGACACGGGTTAGTGTCCGCTTCTCCTGGATCAGTTTTTGGACCTGGTAGTGCTCATCGCCAAAAGCTGCCAATTGCGGCAGGTGCGTAACGCAGAAAACCTGATGGTTGCGTGCCAGGTTCCATAATTTTTGACCGACCACCAGTCCTACGCGCCCGCCAATTCCCTGATCGATCTCATCGAAGATCAGGCTGGGGATTTCGTCCGCGCGGGCCAGTATGTTTTTCAGGGCCAACATCAGGCGTGAGGTTTCACCGCCAGATGCGACCTTGGCCAGCGGCTTCAGTCCTTCGCCGGGATTGGGAGCCACCAGGAATTCCACCTGGTCGTAGCCATTGTGGTCAAACGCCAGGCGTTTTCCACCTTCCACCGGAATACCATTAGGGTCGGCTTTGGTCTGGAAATCCACTGAGAATTGCGCTTCGGCCATACGCAGGTCTTTCAGTTCAATCTCGATGCCTTTACCCAGGTCGGCTGCCGCCTGCTGACGTTTTTTGGAAAGTGCGCCGCCTTGTTCAGCCAGTTTCTTCAGCAAGACAGTTTCTTCGGATTCAAGCTCTTCGATGCGCTCTGTTGCATGGCTGATATTTTCCAGTTGTTTGCTTGCATCTTCGCCAGAAGCAATCACTTTTTCAATCGAGCCGCCGTATTTACGCGCCAGGCTTTGGATCAGGTCGAGCCGCTCTTCAACTTCTTCCAGCCGCTTGGGATTGAACTCGATCTCCTCCAGATAATCACGCAGGCTGCGGGTAAGTTCTGCCAGCATCTCATCCAGGCCGGTAGCCTGCTCGGAAAGCTCTGAGTGGTCGGAATCAATTTTGGCCAGTCCCATCATGGCCTGGGCAGCTTGCCCTACCAGGTCACTGGCAGCAGGCGAATCGGGGGTGCCTTCATCGAGGGCAGCCAATGCTTTCTGTGCATATTCTGCCAACGACTCTGCATTGGCCAGCCGGTCACGCTCTTGTTTTAGCTCTGCATCCTCGCCAGGCTTGAGATTCGCAGCGTCGATTTCCTCGGCCTGATAGGTAAGGAATTCAATGCGACGCTCGGCATCCTCCTGAGCTTGGCGCAATTCCATCAATTCGCGGCGCACGGCCAACAGCTTGTGATAGCTTTGACGGTAATCTTTCAAGGCAGCGTCCACGTTTGAGTAACGGTCCAGCAGGCCCAGGTGTGCGCGTGTATCGAGCAAGGAAAGATGCTCCGATTGGCCATGGATATCTACCAGCAGCGCACCCAACTCTTTGAGCAGAGACACGTTCACGGTCCGGCCATTGACGCGCGCGATACTGCGTCCCTCGCGGCGGACTTCGCGAGTCAGCGTGACGTAGTTCTCGTCATCCAGTAAATCTTCCCGTTTCAAGACTTCGTGCAGCGCTTCTTTTTCCAGCCCTTTGAGGCTGAAGAGGCCTTCGACGAGAGCATGCTCGGCCTCGGAACGGATGGCTGTGGCCTCAGCCCGACCGCCGATCAGCATGGTGACTGCATCGAGAATGATGGACTTGCCCGCGCCGGTCTCACCGGTCAGGATAATCAAGCCGGGGCCAAACTTAAGCTCGAGCTTGTCGATAATGGCAAAATTTTGGATACGAAGTTCGGTGAGCATAGGTTATCTGGAAAATCGGAAGCCGGAGACGCGCGCATATACAGTCGGCGTGGCTGTGAATAGATAAATGCCTTGCCAAATGATAGCGAAGAAATTACCTGTAAATAGCTGGAACAGGATAACCGGTATTGCACCGGCAACAACACCCGCCGCGACCAGCCAGAACAACCGTTTTGAGCGCCGTTTGCGTAATGCAGACTGGGTTATATTTGCTATAAAGGCACCAGCTGCACCTGCAATTGCAAAGGAGACAAGCCACATGAAGAAACCGATAAATCCGGAAATGACAACCAGGATGATGCTGGCAAACAGCGAGAGTGCTGCGGCAGTGCCGAAACCGATCAGGTAGTCGTACCATTCGGCAGTGTCAAAGATTTTTTGCTGCTCGCGGACACATTCCTTGCAGCGGTAGCCGGTCGGTGTGAGGACGGCACAATCCGCACAGATCGGCCGTTCGCAGCGGTTACAGCGCAAGCTGGTCTCACGGTTGGGATGGACATAGCAGGACAGAGTTGTAGTTTCTTCGGTCATCGAGACATTCCTATAGCGGGATTTTGGTTCATGTGTGCAGTCAGGTTGCGGTAAAAGTAGCCCGCATCTCCAAAACGGACAAATTGAGCAGTGTAGCCTGCAGCACGGATGTCCACCCGGTCATCTTCGGCCAGTCCGGTAGGAACAGCGCCATCCACACTGAGAACGGCGTTATCACTTTTCACGTCGATGCTGATGGATGAGCCTTCAGCCAGCACGACAGCTCGGTCTACGGACAGATGCGGTGCAATCGGGACGATCAAGATGTTACGCAGTTCCGGCGGCAGGATCGGTCCCCCAGCGGCCAGTGCGTAAGCGGTGGAGCCAGTGGGTGTAGCAGCGATCAGACCATCAGCAATATAGGTGGTCAGCAGGTGACCGTCGGCTCTGGCAGCCAGCTTGACGGGCCGCAGATACTGTCCGCGCCCGACAACGGCTTCATTGAGCGCGTGCCAGGAGCCAACGATTTCCCCTGCACGGAGGTGTTCCACGCGCAGCATCATGCGGTTTTCGATCCAGGCTTCGCCATTGAACAGACGCTCCAGCATATCGCGCCATTCGTTGTGCTGCACCTGGATGAGGAAGCCCAAGCGCCCCAGATTAATGCCCAGGATAGGAACACCGCTGGGGGCGCATAAATGTCCGGCCCGCAGCATGGTGCCGTCACCACCGACAGCGATGAGCATGTCAAAATCATTATTTTTGATGCGCTTGCGCAGGCCTTCCTCGAAGAGCGACCCGCAAGGGGCTTCCAGTCCTTTTTCAACCAAATACCCAGCCACGGCCTCACTCTCTGCAAAGGCGGCTGGCATTTTAGGATAGGCAATCACGACCGGGCGCTGTGGGAGGAAGGGGTCGGACATAATGAAATAATTATACCTTGTAGAGGCACGCTACGTTCAATCCCCATCGAGATTTTTATACGAGACTTTGATCGCAAAGATTCCTGAACCCGCAGCGGGCACAGCGGGCAACCTGTTCATGCGAGCGCTCGACATCATTCTTGATCTCGTCGCGGCGCATGTCGGCCAGCAGTTCCATCAGGGCGAACTCTAACGCAGGGGTGTAGTCGATGGCGAAATCACGGTCGTTGTAATGGATAATGCCATATGGCGGACGCTTCCCATACGTTTTTTCAACCAGCAGACAGTAAGAGGCCAACTGGAAGATGTGTGAGTCGTAGGGGGATTTGGGCGCACGCCCGGATTTGACCTCCACTGGAATGACAATCCCGTTTTGGCGCACGAGGTAATCGGGCTTGCCAGTCAGTTTGAGAGGCGGATAGTACAGCGGACGTTCCACCGCACCCCAGCCACCAGTATCCGTGTAGATCACACGTCCACCGGGCAGGCCGGCCTCGCGGCGCTGCTTGCCGGATTGCCAGAAAAAGACTAGGGCGAGTAGAAATAGGAAGACTGCAAGATAGATCATGTGAATCAGCAATCAGTAAGTCAGTTGTGCGGTGCAATAGCCTGCGACCAGGACCAGGATAATGAGCAAAAGAATGAAGCCGATTGTCCGATACAGCCCCGCTGCCAACACCTTGCGTCCGTGTACCCGGTGCAGTTCGGTACCGCTGGCAAGCTCGGCCTGGTTTTCGGATTGGAATCCCTGTCTGCGGTACCACCAGGCGCGGCGGCAATACAGGTAATTACCGATGTCTGAAGAGCGGATGACTTGCATAGGCCGAGTATAGCACATTTATTCTAGTCGTTAAGACCTGACAGGTTTTCGCAGAGCATCCTGTAACAAGGTGCGAGAGTGAAACATGTCAGCTCTTTTCATGTCGTATAATCGGCGCATGTCCAAATTCCGCTTCTACCATCCTATCGAAGTCCGCTACGGTGACCTGGACCCTCAGGGACACCTGAACAACGCTAAATACCTGACCTATTTCGAAGCAGGCCGCATCAATTATTTCACCCATCTGGGCATCTTCACGCCGGGACAATCCTTTTTGGATGTCCGTGTTATTCTAGCCGAGGCACGCGTCACGTTCCACGCCGCTGTAGAGTATGGCACGCCCGTCAAGGTCGGTGTGCGTACCAGCAAAATGGGAAACAAGTCTATGACGGTAGACCAGAACATCGTCCACACCGAGACGGGGGAGGTGCTGGCCAGCGGTCAGGTCATCCTGGTCGCATATGATTATTATGCCAAGAAAAGTGTTCCCATTCCAGATGTGATGCGGGAGACAATTTCAAAATTTGAAGGGTTACAAACTGAATGACATTACCGAATATTGATTCCGCATATCTAACGAATTTTCTGGTTGACTTACTCAACATCCCCTCGCCGACCGGTTTCACGGAAGATGCCATTGCTTTTGTCGAAAAGGAACTCTCGGATTTTCCCCAGCTAAAACTCAACCGCACACGTAAAGGCGCACTGGTGGCTGTGTGGGAAGGGCAGAAAAGCGACTCTCCCCGTGCGCTGACCGCCCATGTGGACACGCTGGGTGCGATGGTAAAAGAGATCAAATCCAGCGGGCGGCTTTCTATTACGCGTATCGGCGGGCTGCTGTTACCCGCCGTCGAAACTGAGGGCTGTTGGGTGCATACTTCCAAAGGCGAGAAAATCCGCGGTTCGCTGTTGGTTAATAAAGCTTCGGGGCATGTGCATGGCGTGAAGGCAATGGAGACCAAACGCGACGAAGACGGCATGGAAATCCGGTTGGATGCGAAAGTATCCAGTGTGGATGATGTAAAGGATCTGGGTATCCAAGTTGGTGACTTCATTTCCTTCGATCCGCGCGTGGAACTGACAAATGGCTTCATCCGCTCGCGTTTCCTGGACGACAAGGCCTGTGTGGCCGTTATCGTGGCTGCGATCAAGTACCTGGCGGATTCCGGTAAACAGCCCACCCAGACCACGTATTTCCATATCAGCAACTACGAAGAAGTGGGACACGGTGCCTCAGCAGGCATTCCTGCGGAAGTGACCGAGCTAATAGCCGTGGACATGGCCGCCGTGGGCGCAGGCCAAACATCGGACGAGTTCCACGCCACCATCTGCGTCAAAGACAGCGGCGGGCCTTACCATCATGGGCTGTCGAACAAGTTGCGAGAATTGGCTGATACGCACGAAATCCCCTACAAGGTGGACATCTACCCCTATTACGGTTCAGATGGTGAGGCTTTCTGGCGTGCAGGTGGAGATGTGGCTGTCGCGCTAATCGGCCCAGGTGTGGATGCCTCACATAATTATGAACGAACGCATACCGAGGCATTAGAAGCGACCACGAATTGGATATTGGCATATCTGTTGTCTGACTAGTTGAACCAGTCGGACAGGTTTAACAAGTCCAAAATAAGTCTGACAAGTCTGACCTGTAAAACCAATTAGACCTAGGAGACCTATCATGAAATTTGACGCTGCGTTAGCCCCCATGCACCTGACGGACGTCCCGGCGGTGGCGAAGGCTGCCGAGGAGATGGGCTTCGATGCCCTGTGGACCCAGGAAACCCAGCACAATCCATTTTTGCCCTGCACACTGATTGCTGAACATACGCAAAAGCTGAACATGGGCACGGCCATCGCCGTGTCGTTTGCGCGCTCGCCCGCGGACATTGCCTATACAGCCTGGGATCTGGCAGCCCAGTCAGGGGGCAGATTCATGCTGGGGCTCGGCACGCAGGTCAAGGGTCATATTGAGAAGCGCTTTGGAATGTCCTGGCCGGAGTCACCGGTTAACAAGTTGCGCGAGCAAATCCAGGTCATCCGCGCTTTTTGGGATTGCTGGCAGAACGATACCAAACTTCGTTTTAACGGCGAGTATTACAAGATCAAGTTGATGTCCCCATTCTTCAATCCCGGAGGGATCGAGAATCCGGAAATCCCAATATACATTGCCGGGGTCAACACGGGACTGGCAAAGCTGGCTGGCGAAGTATGTGACGGATTCCACGCGCATCCGTTCAACAGCCCGCGCTATCTGAACGAGGTGATATTGCCGGCCATCGAGGAGGGCGCGTTCAAGGTGGGCAGGAAGCGAGAAAATGTGTCGGTTTCGGTGACGGCCTTTGTGGCGACTACGCCCGAGGAAGAAAATTTTGCGCGCGCGCAGATTTCGTTCTATGCCTCCACGCCATCGTATCGGCCGGTGTTCGCGCTGCATGGTTGGGAAGGTGTGGCGGAGAAACTCTCGGCGCATGCCGCCAAGGGCGAGTGGGGCGAGATGTTCGGCCTGGTAACGGATGAAATTTTGAATACCTTCTGCCTGGTGACGGATGCGGAATCGCTGCCATCCAAGTTGCAGGAACGCTATGCCAATATCGCCGATCGGCTGACGCTATATACGCCCTTTGTGTCGGGGGAGAAGGATGATTTCTGGAAGATGTTGGTGGATGCGTTTTAGCCTAGACGGTCACCCTTTAGGCTTTATCCCCTACGGGGCCTTAGACGTTGCAGGTGGCTTTTAGTGCTGTGATAACTGTTGGGTTGATGAGAAATAATTGGGTCAACCTTGGAAAGGAACCGCAGGTCGCAATTGATAGGATGTCGGGTAGTTTGTGTTCTTTGCTTTGCTCTATGCGTGGGTCCTTCACCCTGCAAAAATGTTCTTCTATCTTTTCTATCACCTTTTCTCTCATGGGCTTCCTACAAATTGGAGGATAACAGCTTAGCCCCTGATTTTGATGCGATTGCCCTAAATTAATTAATCGAATCGTTGACGGGGGATTTACCCCATGATAGAATGACTCCGCTTACCCCCTTGGGGTACGATGCTGGGCGCGTAGCTCAATGGAAGAGCAGTGGCCTTTTAAGCCATTGGTTCTGGGTTCGAGTCCCAGCGCGCTCACTTGTCAAATTTTCCCCTATGAGAGCCCGTTTTTTTGACGGTTTACTTGTGGCCTGTTCGCCGAATTACGAATAGGCCATTGGTTTTTATAAAAACTTACTACCATTCATTTATTCTTCATAATTCGAACAAGTAAAATTGTTCATCCTTTCATGTGGCCTCCTTAACAAAAAATCTCGGTTTCCACCAGAGTCACAGGAAAGGTATGGGTTTGAAGCCATCCGCCGGGCAATCGGTGGTTTGGTGAGGGTGTATAAGCACCAACCTTTCGTAACTTATCAAAAAGTTTGGTTCTATTTTTTTTAAAAACCAGAGCCCAAATAAAAACAACCAAGCATGTCCCCCACAAAATCAAAATAGAAATTTGAAGCCATAGTGGGAGTGGTTTCTCTGAACGACTTAGCCAGACATGTGGTAAAGCGAATATATAGAGAACAATTAAGATACCTGTGACCCAAAACATATAACCCAAAAATGATTTGATTGCCGTAATGAGACAAGCGATTAATGAAAGTAATAAAGAAAGTAAACGGAGCAGGGCAGTTTTGATTTTCTCCATCGGTTATCTCCTAATTGTCATTAGAAATCACTTGAATATATAGTCTCAGTTACCAGTATACAAAAAACAGAATTTAAAACAAGCAGTCTTAGTAATATCCCTTCATCCACAAATAAACCAGGGCTGAAATAATCTCAGCCCTGGTTTATTTTATAGCTTCCACCTGTCAGCAGGCGATGTATTTTTCTTGGTGCCTACAAATTGACAGATGAGAACCCTGGCGAATTGGCTGGGCTTGTTACTTAGCAAACCGTCCCGAGCCGTGGCAAAGTTTGTATTGAAGTTCACAAGTATCCATGCTATGATGTAATTAGAAAATCAAAGGATAAACCAGGTTTCAGCATTGC
>Ga0209536_100005621_pt1 | contig 19423 bp, 14 predicted proteins | sample DeeMarSeWOR28_12_FD_187461 | JGI IMG/M metagenome (GOLD analysis project Ga0209536, IMG submission 187461) | Marine sediment microbial communities from White Oak River estuary, North Carolina - WOR-2-8_12 (SPAdes) (version 2) | ecosystem: Environmental > Aquatic > Marine > Intertidal zone >...
CGGGTGCCGCCCTCACTGTTGACGCTGAACGTATACGTGTCGGGGGCGAAAGTTATCAGGTCCGCCGTCCACCGGGCCGACCAGCCATTATCCGGCAGCGGTGCGCCTGGGCCGGTAGCGCCCCAGTTGAAGTTGACCTCCGGATCGATCCGCGTGAAGGCCGGCGCTCCGCTCAGGCTAACGTTATTGAAGTACTCGCCCTTGAGACCGCCTTCGCCGGTAGTTATAGTAAAGCTCCATACGTCGCCTTTGTGTGTGGTGACAACATCGAATTCATCGACCCGCCAGTAGTAGCTCTTACCCGCCTCAAGTGTGTCCAGAGCAAAGGTTGTTGTAGCCTGTGCAGCTCCTCCGGTGGCATTGTTGACCTCGTCAAAATCGTCACCGAAGTACACGGTGTGCAATTTCGCGCCCCAACCCGGGCTCCAACTTAGGTCGGCATCGGCATCCACGAACAGCGCGCCGTCAGGCGGATTGGGTGTCCAGGCGGTCTTGGGCGGAACCGTAAAGCTCCAGACATCGCCCACCCACGGACTTTCTGGATTGGCGGGATCGACCTCGTTAACTCGCCAATAGTAGGTTGTGCCGGGCGCAAGACCCTCCGGTACAGGGAATCCGGGGAATCCGACAACGAGATTTGCCGCAGCCTGGTTGCCTATGAATGCAGCTTCGGCGCCGGCGGCGACGTCGTCACGATTGTCGCTTAAATACACGTCATGAGAAACCGCTGCTTCTCCCGCCGTCCAGCTCAGGTTGACCCACGTATCGGCATGTACGGCGCCGTCAGCCGGGACGGGGGCATCAGCCTTGAAAACTGGCGTCAGCAGCTCGATCTCGGCGATCTGCATGTAATTGCCCGCAGTGCGGACAGTCGGGAACATCACTTGATAGTGCTTGTACGCGATGTCATTGTCGAACTCGATCGGCGTCTCGGTCTTTGTACGCCGCGGCCACGCCGCGGTGCCGGCGAAGTCCACAATCTCTCCCGAGGCGATCAGGGTGTAAGGTCCGTTGATGCTATCGTTGGAGCCGGATAGCTCCCAATCGACTGGGTCGCGTCCGTCCGCGTCGTTGGCAGTTGTGAAGGTGAGTCCTGTCACCACAGTCGAACCAGCCGCAGGAGTGACTCGGATACCCGTGGCCACTGTCCCGCCCTCATAGTGCAGATACTTCGTCAGTATCTGGTCGTCGACAGCAAAAGGCGGCAGTTCGTTGGGTGGCGTGTTTTCATTAGGGACTCCCAGCACGGTGTCCTGCGGGCTCGTAACGTCACGCCCCGCCTGCGCTGCGCCGCTGAAGATCAACGCCGACGCGATCACGATGAGAATTGGTACGTTTCTGAACATAACATGCCTCCTTTAAGAAATAGAACTAGTATGAACCATGTTCTGGCGACATGCCAAAACTCTCTTTGCGTTCGACGGACCGATTGTCCTTTGAATCGCGATCTTCTATTTCGCCTCACAAAGGGTCCGACAGTGTATTTTGGCCGCCTCCTTGAACCACTCCTGTCCGATTCAGGCCCTATAATAGCAGGATGTTATCTTGCTGTCAACAATTTTTCACCGCGTTCAGCACTCCCCCGGCATTCAACGTCGGGGAAAATTAAGAAGTTGGCTCCAAATCCCTTCTGAATTCTATATTCTGCATTCTTCCGGACTTCGCAAGATTCCAGTTTCCATATTGCTTTTCTGGCGACAATAGCTATCCTTGTGGAAATAAGTGTTGACGGCGATGGATTATTAGTGTGTCAGTATTGCCGCAATGTAACTGGAAGAGACGAAGAAGCTCATCAGAAGGGGAAAGACCGTTATGTGGAACTACTCTAAATTCTTGGTGTTTATGCTCTTAGGTACATCTATAGTATGTGCGGGGCAATGGCCGCACTGGCGGGGGCCCAACTTCAACGGTTCGACCGACGAAACGAACCTGCCCACGGATTGGAGCCAGACAGCAGGTATTGCCTGGAGCGCCGATTTGCCCGGCTCTTCGGCGGCCACGCCCATTATCTGGGGTGATCGTGTCTTCATCTCAGGCGTCGACAGTGCAAGAGAGATGCTGGTGGCGATGTGTTTCGATCGCTCGAATGGCAAACTCCTCTGGCAGCACGACATAGCCGAAGGTATCAGCCGGGACCGGCGGAGCACCTTCGCCGCTTCGTCACCGGTTACCGACGGCACGATTGTGGTGTTCTTCTATGCCCGCGGCGAACTCGTGTGCTTCGACATGGGGGGTAACCGTCAATGGGAACGCAACCTCCACGACGAATATGGAGAGTTCGCAATCCAGTGGACCCCTGCCAGCAGCCCCACGCTGTTTGACAACAGATTGTACGTGCAGGTGTTGCAGCGGGATGTTCCCGCGCGCGGCCACGGCATGACAGACAGAGTGAACGAATCCTACATCCTGGCCGTGAATCCACGAACCGGCAAGACCCTGTGGCGCCATATCCGTCCGAGCAAAGCCGTAGCCGAGTCGCGCGAAGCATTTACTACGCCGATACCTGCTTCCATAAACGGCAGGCAGCAGTTGCTGGTCATCGGAGGCGATGCGCTGACCGGACACGACCTTGAGACGGGCAAGGAACTATGGCGATGGGGCACCTGGAATCCAAAGCGGATCGGCCACTGGCGACATGTCCCCTCACCGGTTGCCGCCGGTGACATCGTGTTGGCCTGCGCGCCCAAGAACGATCCGATTTATGCCATACGGGTCAAGGGTGATGGCGTCTACGACGACAGCGCCATCGCATGGGTCAGCCGGGACGTGAGGGAGGTCTCATCCGATGTCCCGACGCCGGCCTACTACGACGGCGACTTCTTTGTGCTCAGCGATCTGCGCAAAGCCCTCTCACGAGTCGAGCCCCAGACGGGCAGGGTCAAGTGGAGCATCCAGACTCCCGGCAGCGCCAAGTATGAGGCTTCACCGCTGGCCGCGGATGGAAAAATCTACCTGATCGACCATTCGGGAGAAGTCGCTATAGTCAACGCCGCCGACGGCGCTGTCGTCAAACGCATCGAGATGGACAAACCCAGCGGCCTGACAGCCGTTCGTGCATCAATTGTCGCCGCTCACGGTCATATATTCATACGAACGACACACAGGTTATACTGTGTTGGCAGATGATGCTGGCCTGATTTCGTTTACGACCTCATCAAATTCCCGCAGAACTCTTTCGTCCTCTTGCCCGATGAAAAGGTTGAGAAGCAGAATCGTCAGGCAATTTGCCCCAAATCCGGGGACGATTTCATACATCGTGCCGCCGAGGCCGATCTGCTTCCATAGCACGAGCACAACCGTTCCTGTCACCATTCCCGCCAGGGCCGACTGCCAGCTCGTCCTGCGGCAGAACAGTGCAAACAGAATCAACGGCCCGAACGCCGCTCCAAAACCGCCCCATGCGTACGAGACTATGTCCAGAATCGTGTTGTTGCGGTCGAGAGCCATGAACAACGCTACTGTCGAAATTGCGACAACGCAGCCTCTTCCTACCAGCACAATTTCCCTCTGGGACGCACGGGGTCGGATGGTCTTGCGGTAGAAATCCTCCGAGAGCGCCGAGGACGAGACCAGCAACTGCGAATCTATAGTTGACATGATCGCCGAGAATATAGCCGCAAGCAGTATCCCTCCGAACCACGGGTTGAACAGATCGCGTATCATGTAGATAAAGACCTTTTCTTCTTCGCCGCCGCTGAGGTTCTCGAACAGTGGTATGGCGAGAAAGCCGACAATTACTGCTCCGCTCAACGACAGAAAGACCCAGACGATGGCGATGGTCATCGACTTTCCGAGTTTCTCTGCCGACTTGATGCTCATGAAGCGCACAAGTATATGCGGCTGACCGAAGTAACCCAGTCCCCAAGCCATGCTGGAGGCGATCATACAAACAGCAACGGGCCACTTCTCTGTCTCCGGCACGAGGCTCGCCGAGATGCCTTTCAACTCCATCGCTTCTGTTATTGCCTCGATCCCTCCGGCGGTATTGTACGTCAGCACCGGGACCACCGTTATCGCGAAGACCATCAACGCACCCTGTAAGAGGTCGGTCCAGCAGACCGCCAGGAAACCTCCGAGTGACGTGTATGCAATTACGACGAATCCTCCTACGATTACTGCGAGATGATACCTGACGTTGAATGTTGATTCGAACAGCTTTCCGGTCGCTGCAAGCCCCGCCGATGCATATATTGCAAAGAACACCAGAATTATTATCGCCGAGACTATCCTCAGCAGGCCCGTAGGATCCTTGAAGCGTGCTTCGAAGAAGCAGGGCAGCGTTATCGCACTGGTCTTTTGTGTATACACTCTGAGCCGGGTCGAGACGAGTATCCAGTTTAAGACCGTACCGATGAAAAGACCTGTAGCAATCCAGACTTGCCCGGTGCCCGCCAGATAGATCGTACCAGGCAGCCCCATCAGCAGCCAACCGCTCATGTCACTGGCCTGAGCAGACATCGCCGTGACCCAGGAGCCCATCCCGCGGCCTCCCAGCAGATAGTCTTCAATGCTGGCCGACTTTCGATAAAAACAAAAACCGATGCTGAGTAGAAGAATGAAATAGAGAACAAATGTAACCAGAGTTGGAATTGACATTGAAGAATCAGCCTAAAACATGGAATTGCGTCTTACAGTTTCTTGGCGAAGTCGTTAAGCAAATTGACCAAACTCTCAATCGTCTCCTTTTTCGGTATCGGCAGTCTCAGATGCTGTTGTCCCGTTGTTTTGTCAGTTTCAATTCTCAATCCGGCAGGTCCTCCGGTTCCTGGTTTGTCCTGTTGGCCCTCTCCACCGAGCAGCGTCTGGCCTATCTTGTCGAGAAAAGTCAAACCCGCCGAGATCAAATCGTTCCATGCCTGCTGCGATCCAGTACCTTCCTTTTCTTTGGCTTCTGTTGAAACATCTTCTTCGGCGCGCTCCCCATTTCCTGCTGCCTTGGCCTGCCGGGGCATCGGTTCGGGAATGGTGCTGGTGGCCTTGTCAACGGACTCCATAAATCGCTTCAATCGTGTGCCGCCGAGGAAGACTTCGTCATCTCCCTTATCGAGAACACCCGAAAACATGGATTTCTTGAACGAAAGCAGTGAAAGCATTCCATGTTCGATCGTTCCCTGGGCGACGAAGTTCACCACGCGCACGGGCCGGCGCTGGCCGAGGCGATGGATTCGCCCGATACGCTGTTCGAGCACCGCCGGATTCCAGGGCAAGTCCATGTTTATCACGGCCGATGCGTTCTGCAGATTCAGTCCGACTCCGCCGGCGTCTGTGGAGAGAAAGACTCGACAATCGGGGTCATTCTTGAATTGTTTTACCAGATCCCGCCTTTTTTTCGAGGCGACTCCACCGTGGAACAGCACATGGTTGCGGCTGCGTGATTCGAGGCGATCCAGGAGTAGTTCGTGTGTCCCCAGCCATTGGCTGAACACCACTACCTTTGTATCAGGCTCCTCGAAGATCTCTTCGAGCACTGAAATCAGCTCGTCGGCCTTGACGCCGTGATCGGTTTTCTTGTCGAGAAGATATGTGCTGTTGCAGCTCATCCGCATGTTCTGCAGTGCAATCATGAGTCTTGTCCGGTCGGTCTCTGAGAGGAAGCCAAACCGCCGCCACTTGGCGACGATGCGCGCGACAATCTCGCGATTCTCCTCGTGATGCTTCATCTGCTCGTCCGTCATGGGAACGAAATAGTTCTTCTCCAGCCGTTGAGGCAACTCCTTCAAGACTTCGTTCTTCGTGCGCCGGATGAGAATCGGCGCCAGCGATTCGGCGATGTGCGAGAGGTGGTGATATCCTATCACCTTGCCGCCATCGTCCACGTGCTGGTGCTCGGCAAGAAACCTAAACAGCGGTCCGAGGCCGAAGCGGTCGACAAACTCAACTATAGAGTGCAGCTCTTCCAGCCGGTTCTCCAGTGGTGTCCCTGTCAGCACAATGGCATACCTGGAATCGAGTTTCTTGACACTCTGTGCTCTTCGAGTTTTCCAATTCTTGATTCGCTGCGCCTCGTCGAGGATAATCATTTCCGGGATCCACTTGCCGATGAGGTCAAGGTCACGGTGGATGATCTCATAATTAACGATCTTGTAGAATGAATCCGAGGCGTAAAGGCGGGCCCGTTTCGGGATCAGGCCTTCCACGACTTCGACTGAGCGATTGCAGAATTTCTCGATTTCCTGTTTCCACTGATGCTTGAGCGAGGTCGGGGATACGATCAGCACGCGCTCAAGGCCGACCGTCCGAGCCAGCATCTCAACGGCTGCAATAGCCTGAATGGTCTTGCCGAGCCCCATATCGTCCGCAATCAGGCTGCGTCCCGCTCGCGCTGCGAACAGTGCCCCCTTGCGCTGATAAGGATATAACGGAACCTTGAGCAGCTTGGTGAATGCCTTGCTTGCGGCGCCGCTCGGGAAGGCCTTGTCAATTTGTTTCTTCAGGTCGATCTGATCTCTAACCTGGGCGATGAACTCTATCGTGTCCCCGTAGCATCGCAAGTCATGGTTGAATGCTCGCGTTTTTCTGATGAACGTGTCGAACTTCTCATATGACTGTGGCTTTAGAATCCCATACTTGTCGAAGTAATGTGAGGCAAATTCCAGCAGGGATCGGGGGCATTTGGCACCTGCTTTGAAAAGCACCTCTCGCTTGGCGCCGTAGCGCAGATAGATTTCCGAGTAGGCAGGTCGGAAGCCTTCTGCGAAGGCCTTCTTGCCCCCTCGCTTTCGCTGCAGTTTTGCGAGCGTATGTTCGATGTGCTTACAGGTGCCGAGAGTGTTGACGGCAAAATCCGGACAGGAACAGTAATTGTCTCCGAGCCTTTGTCCGCGAATCGCGAGACGATATTCGCCGCCGCTTTGTGGATTCTTCACAAGGAATTCCGAGAAGATCAGCTCATCCCCAATATTCTTGAGGCGAAAATCCTGCTTCTGCCCGAACTGTTTTCGCAGGGCAATCTGCCATTGTTCCAGAGGCATGTCCTCGGGCTTGCGCAGATGTGAAATCTTCGCGATTCTCCGGCCCTTCGAAGATTTCTTCCTGGCCTTGTGCTTACGACTGCTCTTGGGTCGGCCATTAGTCTTTGGTACGCTCGTCTTGCTCTTGATCATAGTCGTCCCTATTCGTGATCAGAATCTTGCAGTGCCGCGCTTTGCAATGCACACAACAGCCGGAGCTAAGGTGGTTCTACGTCCGGGTCCAGTCAACGTCCATATCAATCGAATTAGCGCTGCAGTAATCCTTGACTGTCGCCAGGACAACCTCGCCGTACTGCCGGCTCTTCTTTTCTCCGATACCCTTAACCTCGAGCAATCTCACATGATCCGAGGGTCTGAGCCGAGCCATGTCCCTCAAGGTTGCATCGCCGAAAACAATATAGGCCGGGACGCCTTTCTTGCGGGCGAGGGTAGTCCTCAACCTGCGCAATGCTTCGAACAGACCTCTGTCTACACCTTCCCATGAATCCTCGACGACTCTGGAGACCTTTGCAGGTTTTTCGGCGGGCTTCAGTAATCGCGGCGTTTCGTTTCCCTTTAAGACCTGTAGCCCTTTCTCGGTTATATTTAGCACGTTGTAATCGCCGACTTTCCGCAGATAATCTTGGCCTTCGAGCTGCTCGATCCAGTCGTGCACTGTGTGTTTCGAGTAGTCGCTCAGCAGCCCGTAAGTGCTCAGTGCATCGTGGTTGTTCTCCAGTATGCGCTTGTCAGCCGAGCCGATCAGCACCAACGCCGTATAACCGCCGCCGAATCGCTGCCCGAGACGAACGACGCACGACAGGATCTTCTGGGCCGTCTCCATCGCGTTGTCCAGGCAGTCCACCTCGCCGAGGCACACATCGCAACCGGAGCAGTTGTCCTTGTCGAGACTCTGGCCGAAGTAGCGCACAATAGCTTTATGCCGGCATATACCTGCTGTGCAGTAATTGTAAATCCCGTTGAGCTTGACCATTGCGATCTTGTAAGCTTCCGGCTGCATGTCGCCCATCAGGCCCTTCCATGCACCGTAGTCGCCGCCCGAGTAGAAGAGACAGCATTCGGCCTCCAGGCCGTCACGACCCGCTCGCCCGGTCTCCTGCTGGTAGTGCTCGAGTGACTTGGGCATGCCTGTGTGGATGACGTAACGCACATTCGATTTGTCGATACCCATGCCGAATGCGATGGTCGCTACAATTGTGTCCACCTTCTCATTGATGAATAATTCCTGATTCCTCTTGCGGTCTTCATCGGCCATGCCCGCGTGGTACGGCAGGACGTTATAGCCCTTGGCGCTAAGTTGGGCGAATAAGTTGTCGACATCCTTGCGCCGAATACAGTAGATGATCCCGGACTCGCCTTTGTGCCTCTCGAGCACGGCGCAGACCTGCCTGACTTTGTTCGTTCGCCGGCGGATCTTATAGATGAGATTCGGCCTGTCGAACGAGCCGATCAGCATCTCGGGATTATCGAGACCAAGCTGCTCGGCGATATCGTGACGGACCTGTTCGGTGGCGGTCGCCGTATAAGCCCCTATGGTGACATCGCCGAAGGCCTCCTTGAGCATTCTAAGCTGGCGATATTCCGGGCGAAAGTCATGGCCCCACATGCTGACGCAATGGGCCTCGTCAACGGCGATAAACGCCAGTTCGGTCTTCTTAAGCAGATCGACAAAACCGTCCGAGAGCAGTCGTTCTGGAGACAAATAGAGAAGTTTGAGCTTGCTCTCGCCAACTGCGCTGAGCACCGCATGTTGCTCGTGGGTCGCCAGAGAGCTGTCAAGACGCGCCGCGGCGACGCCGCATTCGGTCAGCGCATCGACCTGGTCCTTCATCAGGGAAATAAGCGGCGAGACCACGAGGGTGAGGCCCTGCATGACAACAGCCGGCGCCTGAAAACAAAGCGATTTTCCTCCTCCGGTCGGCAGGACCACAACAGAATCCCGCCCCTGGCTTGCGCACTGCATCGCCTTCTTCTGCAATGGCAGAAAATCATTGTATCCCCAATACTTGACCAGTGTCCTTCTGATATCCTCAATCATGGTTGGATAGTTATACCATCACCGGTTGCAGTCCGCAAAGCAACAAATTCCGGCTATCGGGCTGCGACACCTCATCAGAGGGCGATGGTCCAAACTGACCGGCCGAGGCCCTCTGCAGCGTTCAGGAGCGGATTTCGTTACATTGTAGGACTGCTAAATCGCATAGTATGCGGTGAGTTCTGCCTGGAGGTGTGATAATAGGGCGTTTTTTATGCGCATATGCCACTCTTCTGGGCGGAAGGGTCAGGCGGCGAGCAGGGACCCGTTGAAGCACAAAGGCAAGATCGTACAGGCCTCGTTGCGAGATGTTGCAAGAATATCCCATATTGCCTAAATTGACTAAAGTTTTTGTTGGTCCGCCTCCGATAGCTATATTACTCGTGAACTAACTTGCCCAGATTAACATTATGGCAGACAAAAGGGCTTGCTCGTGGCAAAGTAGGAGAGTAGTCCCGAACGAAACGAATACTGGAGACATAGACTATGGTTAAGCAAGACACCCTGGCCCGCTATTTGGAACCGTTGCTTCGAGGCGATCGAAGAGCCTGCAGGGCAGTTATTGAAGAGGCCCTCCAGAGCGGCATACCCGCGAACTCCGTTTATGTCCACATCGTCTGGCCAGTCATGCTGGAAATCGAGAAGCTGCTTCGGGCCGACAAGATAACGGCCGTCCAGGAACATCTGGCAACGCGCGTCAATCGCACGATCGTGGACCAGTTGCAGAACAAACTGCCGCGCAGGCCAAGAAGGAACAAGCGGGTGGTCGTCTGCTGTGCTCCGGAGGAGTTGCAGGAACTCGGCGCTCAGATCCTGACGGACCTATTTGAAAGTGACGGCTGGGAGGTGCGTTTCCTTGGCGGCGGACTCACAAACGACGATATACTCGGTTTCATAAACGATTACGCCCCCGCAATCCTGTCTATCCACGGCACTGCGCCGAAGCAGGCCCCCGGAGTTCGGCGGCTGATCGATACGATTAAATCGGTGAACGCCTGGCCCGATATGCGGATACTGGTTTCCGGCGGGCTGTTCGACCGCGCCGAAGGCCTCTGGCAGGAAATGGAGGCCGATCTTTACGCGCCCACGCCCCTCGAGGCCCTCGAACTGGCGTCGAGTGAGAGTCCGGCAGCCCCGAGCGAGCCGCGAACGATAAACCGCAGGAGAAAACGCAGGCAAGTCTTGCAGGAAAGGGTTCCGGTGGAGGTCTGATCCCAGCCTCAGTTGGCAAGTGCACATCTGGCGACTTGGGGCCTGTGCGAAATGATGATATAAGTGTGTAGTAAGTAAGTGGTTACAACGAAAAAGGGCGATATTCGCATAAAGGGCGATTACTCGCCCTTTTTTCGTGTCTGATTGACGATGATCGTAAGATTCGGCTCTGTTGGCCGCGGAGAAACAGAAGAATTGCTGCCTGCAGCATTCGAAATCCGAGCCCTGGAACTAGGTGACGGGCACCCAGTTACGCAAGAGTCTTTGAACAACCTAATCGAGCTCTACACAGCCTGGGGCAAGCCCAAACGGATTGAGGACGTTGAACTCAGAGTGTCGAATTGAGAAGCGCAACTGATTGATCAGGACCTGAGAATCTGTCCCATGTCGTCCATCTCTTTCTGTGCCGCTTTCTTCCTGTGCTTGTGCTTTCCGCCTCTGAGGGCCTCTATTTTGGCGGCTGCCTTGTCCTGCAAGGCGCCCGGTTGGCGGCCCTTGTCCAGCATCTCCTCCAACGCAATGATCCCGCTGTCGTACAGACGCCAGAGGTGCTCGTCGAGCAGCTGCATCCCCAGCTTCTTGCCGGTTTGGATACTGGAGTCGATTCGGTAAGTCTTGTTCTCGCGGATAAGGTTTGCGATGGCGGGGGTCACAACCATAAACTCGTATGCGGCGACACGGCCGCGGCCCGTTGCTTTGGGACACAGGGCCTGGCTGAGCACGGCGATCAAATTGCTGCTCAACTGGATTCGAATCTGCTCCTGCTGGTTCACGGGAAAGACGTCGATGAGTCGCGTAACCGTGCCGGCGGCACTGGTGGTATGTACGGTGCTGAAGACAAGGTGGCCCGTCTCGGCGGCTCGCACGGCTGCTTCGATTGTCTCGAGGTCACGCAACTCGCCGACGAGAATCACGTCGGGGTCCTGCCTTAGAACGCGTCTCAACGCCTCGGCAAAGCTCGGGACGTCCATGCCGACCGAACGCTGATTAATAAGTGATTTCTTGTGGTTGTGATAGTATTCTATCGGTTCTTCAATGGTTATGATGTGGCGGTCAAAGTTCGTATTGATGTAGTTGATCATAGTTGCAAGCGTAGTGGTCTTGCCACTGCCGGTCGGGCCGGTGACAAGGAACATACCTCGAGGTCTGCGGCACAGGGCCTGGCAAATCTTCGGTAAGCCTATTTCATCAAAAGTCAGAATCTTGGACGGAATGAGACGAAGAACAAGGGCGAGATTGCCTTTCTGCCGAAAGACCGAGACGCGAAATCTCCCTTTGTCAGCAAAGGCAAAGCCGAAGTCGGTTCCACCTTCCTCCTGAAGCTCCTGCTGGTTCCGGTCCGGTGTGATACTCCTCATCAGAGCCTCGGTGTCATCGGGCTCGAGGACCTTGGTTTCCAGAGGTCTGAGCCCGCCATCAATTCTCAATACCGGCGGCTGGTTGGTAGTAAGGTGAATATCTGAAGCACCCATATTGACGCAGGCCTCCAGCAATCTATCCATATTTACAGTTGCCATTCAAAATTCCTCACTAACTACATTTTGGTCTAGTCTACTGCTTCACCTTCTGTCTGGGTGATTCTCACCACCTCAGCCGGTGTTGTTATCGCGTTGAATATTTTGAGCTTGCCGTCTTCCATCAGGGTCCTCATTCCAGTTGCCTTGGCAGCCCTTCTCAGTTCGGTTGTCGGCGCTCTTCTGAAGGCCATATCTCTGATCTCGTTATTCATTTCGAACATTTCAAATATTGCGAGGCGCCCCTTGTACCCCGTGTTCTGGCATTGCGGACATCCAACTCCCTTGTAGGGGGGGTGTTTCGCGATCTCTTCGGCGGTTATTCCGAGCGATTCCAAATGGTCCATGTTCGGATTCTCATCGACCACTTTGCATTTCTTGCAGAGGACTCTAACCAATCGCTGGGCCATGATGGCCTGAATGGAGCTGGCCACGAGAAACGGCTTGACGCCCATATCTATCAGACGCGTAATTGCGCTTGGGGCGTCATTGGTGTGCAGAGTGCTGAAAACCAGGTGGCCGGTCAGTGCCGCCTGGATCGCGATGTCGGCCACGACGCCGTCTCGAATTTCGCCGACCAGGATGATATTGGGTGCCTGTCGAAGCATTGCCCTCAGAATCCTGTCAAACGTCAGTTCGATCTCATCTCTGACCTGGCATTGATTCATACCGGCGAAGTTGTATTCTACCGGGTCTTCGGCGGTGATGATCTTCTTGTCGGGCTTGTTGAGTTCCTGCAGTGCCGCATAGAGTGTTGTGGTCTTTCCGCTACCGGTAGGGCCCGTGACCAGAAAGATTCCGTTCGGTCTCTTGATTATCTTCTGGAACTGCTCGTAATTATCCTGCGCGAATCCCAGCGCTTCGATGCCGATATTTACAGCGTCCGGGCGCAGAATTCGCAGTACGACGCTGGGCCCGTGGACGCCCGGCAGGGATGAGACACGAAAGTCAATGTCCTGGCCGGCAATCTCGCGTTTAATACGACCGTCCTGCGGCAGCCTTTTCTCGGCAATGTCCATACCCGAGAGAATCTTGAAACGGGTAACCAACGGGGCCTGCATTGACTTGGGAATATTGTCCCTTTCAAGGCAGACGCCATCGACACGGTATCTTATCCGCACCCTGTCGGCCATCGGCTCGATATGTATGTCACTGGCCCGCATGTGATAGGCGTTGTCGATTATAAGGTTCACCAATCTGATGATGGGAGCATCGTCGTCCGGGTCGGCCGCCTGAGCACGGAGAGTCTCAGCTGCCAATTCGTGACCGACCTCGGCAAGCTCGGCTGCCGTCGCATCGATACTGTGTTTGAGTCTGTCTTCGTCTTCGTCGTCCGCCTGGTCGAAGGAATCTTCAAGGTACTCGCGGATTTTCGTGGGGCTCGCAAGGAAGCATTCCGGCTCGGCGTTCAGGCGGAAACGAATGGCATCCATCATCTCCAGGTCCGACGGGTCGCTGATAATCAGTTTCAACCTGCCGTTACTCATATCCATCGGGATGACATTGTGCCTCTTGACGATCTCATCCGGCAGGGCCTTCGCCGCTTCGGGCGAGATCGAAGCGGTAGCCGGATTTATGTATTCCATTCCAAATTGCTTGGCGATGCATTTGGTCAGATTTTCTTCGTCTATCAGTCCCTGTTCGAGCAGTAATTCGCCGACGCGTTTGTTATTGCTTTTGGACGCCTTTATCGCATTGATCAAGGCCTGCTTTTCCACAAGCCCGGCCTTGTAAATTATTTCGCCCAATTTCCTGCGTTTTTGTGCCATGGTCTCCTCAGTAAGCTACGTGCCCCAGTCAGGGCCATTATAACATTTACAACGCAGATAGTCAAACGTTCAATTTCAGGCGGAGCATATTCAGTGCAGTTTGAGCCGATCGGAGCCGTACGAACTGGCGGTTGTGGGTGAAAATACAGCGTTTCGTCTCACATCCCTGCTCGGAATCGACACTGACATATACAAGTCCGGGAGGTTTTTGTTCGGATCCACCACCTGGACCGGCTATTCCGGTTATGCCGATCGCAAAATCTGTACCAGCCCTGCTCCGTGCGCCGCGGGCCATAGCCTCGGCGACCTGCTCGCTGACGGCGCCGTGTTCTTCAATCAGATCGGCGGGTATGCCCAGTTCGCTGCTCTTGGCCTGGTTGCTGTAGGTTACCCAGCCCAAGGTGAAGTACTCGCTGGCCCCGGGGATGTCGGTCAGCAGCTTGGCCAGCAGGCCTCCGGTGCAGGATTCAGCCACTGCGAGAGTCTTTCGGCGCCGCCTGAGCTCTTCGCCCACCACCTGCCCAAGGGTCTGCTTGGCGCTGCCGTAAACCAGCTCTCCGAGCGTCTCCCGCAGTGATTCTTCATCCTTGACGGCCATCCGCTCAGCCGTCTCGGCATCCCGGGCCGTGGCGACGATGTGCAGGGTAATGACGCCGAAATCGACCGTGCAGTTGATGAGCGGATTTCGCCCTCGCCGCATGATCGTCCCGAGCCGCTGGGCGATGGTCGATTCACCTGCCCCGAAGCATCTCAGTTTCCTGACCACCACAGCCTGGTCGTCGGCGAATTGCCGCAACTGAGGAAGAACCGACTCGGCGAACATCTGCTTCATTTCCAAGGGCACGCCGGGCATGGCAAAAAACATCTTGCCATCCGATTCAACCATGATCCCCGGCGCAGTGCCGCAATTGTTCGCCAGCGCCCTGGCCCCGGAAGGCAGAAAGGCCTGAATCTCGTTCCTGGCCACCATTTGAAGATTGCGCCTGGCGAAATACTCCCGTATCTTGTCAAGAAGCTCGTTCTGTAATTCCAATTCGGCGCCGAGAAACTTTGCTAACGCCTGGCGTGTTAAATCATCATCTGTGGGCCCCAATCCTCCGGTTGCTATCACCACCTCGGCATCCTCACTCGCCAGGGTGAATGCCCTTACGATTCGGTCGATCTGGTCGCCCACGGCATAAGAACTGACGACCGGCATCCCAATCGAAAGCAGCTCTGCGCACAAATGCGCAGCGTTGGTATCCACCGTCTGGCCGGTGAGAAGCTCATTGCCTATACTGACAATACATGCCTTCTTCATAAGACGCGGATTCTATACCCTTGCGGGTAGTAAATTCCCGCGAGCGAAACCATAACCTGTTATGGTAAGGCTGCTTGCCCGCGCAAGAACGGGAGTTTTCAATCGGGAGCAGTATAATTGCGTCCGTGAGCCGAAGCAAGGCAAATCAGATCGTACAACTTCCGGGCAGGTGTGATGGGGCATCCGGATTGCACTAAGGGATCTGTTTCAAGACTCGATCAATCGCAAGATATGTTTTGAGATGTTCGGGAGGCGGCGGCGTGGAAGGTGATTAACAGACCAGGAATCGTCATCACCGATTTCGGGAGACAGTAGAAGACTCGCGCTGGCCTTCCTGCCGGTCATGAACCAATCCCAGTTGAACGCACCGCCTCCAATTGCAACAAGGCCGACCAACACGGACAATAGTCCCAAAGCTTCACTGATTTTCTTCTGCCGTGGCCTGCGATGCGGCCGCAGTGCTCCGCGCTACAGACAGTTCTTGACGATAGTCATTATCCGCTCGACCAGCTCCACATGGTGCGCTTCATCTTCGGCGATTTTGCCCAGGCAATCGCGCACCTTCTGATCGGTCACTTCGGGATCGCTCGAAGCCTTGAGGTAGAACTCACGAGCGTCCTGCTCGATCAACTTCATCGTCTCGAACTCATTTAGGAGGTTCTGTTTTGTAGCACTATCCATCGTTGCCGCCCAGTTTCGATTGTAGATGTTTGATGATCTTTCTATGCCGGCTGGTGTCATCCAGCAAAGTGGTGAGATATTCTCGAATCCTCTCAAACGTCTCGTCTTTGAGATCGGCCGGCCAGTTCTTGCGATTGAGGTAGTCCCGATAAATGCCATGGGCGATCTCGTCTTCCATGTCCAGGGCCGACAGGAGTATTCCGCCAATTTTGTCGGGCTCGCGGTGGTGATCTGTCGCTTTTCTTCTCTCTGTGCTCTGCATCTCGTGTGCCTCGTCAGTACATAATATCCAGCTTTCCATCGGCACGATGTGGACGGGACTTGATGAGTTTCTTTGTCCGATTTGGCTATTAACGTACCTGGCGGCTGATAACGACCTCGTCTGACCGATGCGTTCGGAGCCGAGGCGCAATCGCTCAGGATTGGTCCCAGTGTTTTTCTAGGCCGCGAGCGCGACGACGAGGATTGGTCATCTGCGTGTTTACCTATTCGGTTCGCTGTATTTGTGCGGTCGAAGCGCCCCGGAGGAGACCCTTGCAGAGAACAACGCTAGCTAGGGTCTTGGCAGCCGCCTCTTCTCAGCCTCTGTCGGGGGGTATTTCATGAAGGTCGACCACATCCCCGGCCTGCCCGAGTCCCATGCTTCTTTGCTGAAAACCTTCTCTTTCTTCATGTGCGCTGCGTGGCCGTCATAGAAAGCGATGCTGACGCCCTCACTATGACGGTACAGCGTCGGGCCGTCACAGCCGACCTCCTTGTAGGGCGTAATGGTGTCCTGGCCCAGAACGTCCCATCCGTCCTGGTAATTTGCACCCCACCACCAGAGCCACCAGTCATGGCTCTCTGTAAATATCAACTCGGCCGACGGATTGGGAACCGTTGTGTTGCGATGCCCCGCGTAGCCGATGCCGAACCAATCCGAAAAATACCAGTCCGTCAGGTTGTAGCCATAACTGATCCAGGAGTCCCACTGGCTGTCTCGTATTTCCTTTTTGGAAATTGTGTCACTTGGACAAAGATACTGTTTCGGTGCGTGCCATGCGTCGTTTGAGACTACGCCCCTGGGTCTGTATCCGCATAATTCCCTGAACAGCTTGTTGGCGGGCCAATAGCGATTGTCGCCCAGTGTTCTGTCCATGATCGGAACGTACCAGCCGTCGCAGTCGTCGCTATAGAGCGTATTTGCCAAGCCCATCGTCTTGATGTGGTTGAGGCATACGATTCGTCTGCCGTGCTCTTTCGCTCTCTGCAGAGCCGGCATAAGTATGCCCATCAGCAGCGCAATGATGGCGATGACCACAAGAAGTTCGATAAGTGTGAAACCTCTTGCAATTCGCATTTCAGCATGCCCCCTGTAAACTATTGCGTTTGCGGCTACGCACCAAGATCATAATGTCTATATATTACCGTCTCCGTCAGAGTAATTCAAGCTCAATACCTCTCTCAAACTCATGGGGTCCTACCCCAGGCTTCTCCTGCCCAGGTCTTCCTAAAGCCAAAAGCGTGTTCTGGTCGCTTCAGTCAGGCCGATGGTTGTACACCCAAACCAACTGCCCGCTCATCAAGGAAGGCATTTCTATTGCTTCTCCGCTCCAGAGACTGTACAATCCTCTTGTGACTCGCAAGAAAGGCTGTGGTGCTGTTATGGACAGGCAGAGGGCATTTACACTGATAGAGCTTCTGGTGGTGATCGCCATCATAGCCCTGTTGATGGCGATATTGATGCCCGTGCTTGGCTACGCACGCGAACAGGCGCGTTCGAGGGTCTGTCAAAGCAACCAGCGGCAGTTGTGCATGGCCATGAATCTTTACGCACTCGATCACGATGATCTGACCATGCCATTCACTCATGAGCCCGGACGTTACTGGTTCCATCAACTGGCGCCGTATCTTAGTGAAAGGGCGTACAAAGACAACCCCGCCGAACACTTGGAGGGGATGATGAGAGTGGCATTTTGTCCGAGCACGAAACGCCAGGACAGGTCGGGCGAATCGTTCTACGGCTCGGCGTATCTGTCATGGCGCTTCATGGGCGGAGAGGGCAGCTACGGGCTAAACCTGTGGCTGCTGCCTGACGACCCGATTTACGCTCCGGACTTTCCGGCGGAGAACTTCTACAAGAAATACTCGGACACCAGATCCGATGTTCCACTGATGGGTGACTCCGTGTGGGTCGGCTCCTGGCCGTTCGACATGGACGAAGTTCCCAGGGACCTGTCCGGCGAGAGCGGATACCCCGGATATCCTCATGGCAAGGGATATTTCATGGGGCGATTCTGCGTCGACCGGCATAAGACGGCGATCAACATCGGATTTGTCGACAGCCACACCGAGAAAGTTCCCCTTCAAGAGCTGTGGACACTCAGATGGCACAGGCTCTTCAAGCCCAACAACGATGTGTCAATACCGTGATCTGGACTGCTCTGCCGTCACCCCGTGGTCGGCTCAGTAATGGTAAGGAAGGTTCCGCTTGCTGGGCACACCTGGCCCGCAAGACGCAACAAGAATAACGGAGAGGGGGGGATTCGAACCCCCGGTAGGGCAAGCCCTACACAGCCTTTCCAAGGCTGCTCCTTAAGCCACTCGGACACCTCTCCAGTCTAGTTTTCAATTCTGAGTTCTAAGTTCTTAGTTTTCCTGGCTTCTTCTTTGTTTGAAGAAGCTCTGCAATTGTTCTCTGCATTCTTCGACCAGGACGCCTGACGTGACGTTCAGTCTGTGATTTAGCCTTTTGTCCTCGACTATATTGTACAAACTGCCGCAGGCACCGGTTTTCGGGTCTTCGCAGCCGAAAACCAATCTGTCGAGCCTGGCCAGCACGAGCGCCCCGGCACACATTGGACACGGCTCCAAGGTAACGTAAATCGTACAGCCGTGCAACCGCCAGTTTTCGAATGACGCGGCGGCCTGCGTCAGAGCGATTATTTCGGCGTGTGCGGTCGGGTCGGCCAGCTGCTCTCGCTGGTTGTAAGCCCGGGCGATTATGCGGTTCTCGCAGACGATGACGGCCCCGATAGGTACATCGCCGTTTTCCTCAGCGATCTCAGCAGCGTCGATTGCCGCCCGCATGAACCGCTGGTCTTCTTTGCCGTTGCACATTGCGAAATAATCAGTTGCCAACAATCAATAAAGAATACCCCCAACAGGAAGTCGAACCCCTTGAGGGAAATCAACAAGTCTCTGCAGAAAAAGCGCTATCAGAACGCACAAGCTCTGCCCTGTTCCTTGGCTTGGACAGAACGAACTAAGTATACCCTGGACTGGTGCGGCCTGTCAAGGCTTGGCCGACACTGCCGATCAGGCCGAAAGCAAGATAAGTGACCTGATCGAGAAACACTCTTTAGGAAGGAGAAGCCGATGGCGACGAAGAAGGAGAAAGATGAAACGACTGCAATAAAATCGACAGTTGAGAGAACGAATTCCGGAAAGGTTCTGCGGGCCCAACGGCGTGGTAGTCAGATTCTCATGATCAATAGGACGCTGATAATCCATAATAGAAACAACACAATCCCAACCAAACAGACCACCCCCAATGCTATGATGTAGAATAGGATCAACAGCATCAGCAAAAAGCCCACGCCTTCTTTAATCCGGGCTATTGCTGCTTCGAGCTTTCCCTTGCCTGCCACGAGATCACCCACGATAACCCAGGCCCACAGCTAAAGGCACTCCAGTCCTCGATTGTTTCCGTACATGCAGGACTCACGGCGTGTGATAATACGGCCTCCTGTGCAAGTCTACAGTATATACCGAACCGCTGTGGCAGGCAAGGAAAAGCCTATCTATTCGCTACCAAACAGGCAGAACCCGCAATATGTCATGAGCCCAGTGAACCGCTCGCATCAGCTGATCCCTGGAGCATTTGTCCTGCCCGATGCACCAAAGAAAGACAATAATCATCAATCAATCATCATTAATCAAAGGCAAGGGCCACAGGCTGG
>Ga0209536_100005623_pt1 | contig 19417 bp, 16 predicted proteins | sample DeeMarSeWOR28_12_FD_187461 | JGI IMG/M metagenome (GOLD analysis project Ga0209536, IMG submission 187461) | Marine sediment microbial communities from White Oak River estuary, North Carolina - WOR-2-8_12 (SPAdes) (version 2) | ecosystem: Environmental > Aquatic > Marine > Intertidal zone >...
TATTTCTAAGAACTTTGCCAGATAGCGCATAACTGATTCAGTCTTACTCACTAGATCTTCAAATGTTAATATACAGACACGATCTCCGTATCTTTCTCTGTTCCATAACATTGCCTCGGCACTTTTTTTCCATAGCACTAGTGCTTTCTCAATATTTCCGTAAACTCTTGGTTTGTGCCTTGAAGCGGAAGGATACCAGTTCCTCGGGTCTCTGATAATGGATATCAATCGACCGTCGGGGTATATCTCAAAAAACGATTCCATATTATCCTTGAGCATCGCCAGCCTTGCGGTAAAGGCTGTGACGAACTTCTTATGGCCAGAGCCATTTTGATTATTGAGCCAAGCGTTGAAATAAGAAGTCATGTAGGCGTCAAATACGTCACGCAGCATTATCGACGCAACTGAATTTAAATAATGCAGAAATATCTCCCTCTGAAGAGAGGGCAGGAATAGTAAATAAAAAGCTTCATCTAAATTTTTTTGCTTTTTGTAGCCCTTTCTAGAATGATTGAGGACACTATGTTCGAAGAGGATTTCTAGCCACCGGTTTGGCTTCTCGTTGAGATTTAGTTTCGGCCATGTATATTTCGTTGGGTATCCAATCTTTAATTCATGCGGATGAGCATGGAATTCTGGATGACCGTCAAAAAGTTGGCTCAGTAAGGATCCCCCAGAACGCTGGACTTGAGAAATCAAAGCAAGTGGAGCAGTCACAGGGCGAATATGTGCTAGACACGACTGGTACAAGCTGTCCAAATGTATTCTGCTTTGCTTGAAGCTTTTATTCAGTTTTTTTATGCGCAATCTGTGTTTGTAATACTTTCTAAGAGTAAGTTTACCATCTTCGGCAATAATTGTTTCGGTCGCACTACTACCGAGCATCAACCTTGAATATCTATTCAGTAGTTGCTGATAAATCACATCAATTATCCTTGATATTTTAAATTAGAGTAGAGTCGCTATACGAACCATTTATAAATGACCGCTAATCATTTGTTTTCTTTGGCCCATTTTCCAGATAAACCTCTTCCACCAGATCCAATATACCCTGGCCAATATCCACGAACACATTAGGCACTATTTTTCGTGCCATCCGGGGAGTGAAACGATAAGGGGTCATTTCATAATGCTCAGGATTACGCTGTTCTGGACTGAAGATTATTTCCACCTTCCCTCCCAAAATTTCTTGGATCATTTTGAGCAATTCCCCCGAATTTAATATCTGCGTACCCGTCAGTGTAAGGCATTGGTTGGCATGATCCGGGGCCAAAGCCTTCACGCTTAAGCGGGCTGCATCTATCACATGGATATATTCCCGGCGTTCTTCTCCTGTGCCCGGGTAATGAATGCTCCCTTCCCTGACGGCCTGCGTCACGTAACGCTTGAGCCCATTCCATTCTTGAGCCCGAGGACCATAGAGAGATCCGTAACGCAGGATTGTGTATTCCAGACCAAAATTTTCATGGTAAGCCTCTATAAGAAGTTCCACCGCTTGCTTGCTTACTCGATAGAAGGAGCCTTGCTGACTGTAAACATATAAGGTTGAGGCAAATAAGATCCTTTCCACTTTTGCCTGTAGACATGATTGCAGCACAGCAGTGCTTCCAATAATGTTATGTTCGACTGTTACCCTAGGAGATCTTACTGCCTCCCCAATATCTGCGACACCAGCCAGGTGATATACATAACGAGCTCCGGCGATACAGTCACCCAGGGCTTCTTCATCCCGGATATCACCCAAGATCATTTCTTGATCTTGTCTCAGCCAGGGTGACTGCCGCGCGTCAAATATTGACACAGCATATCCCGCCTCGGTAAGGGCATCTGCCAAATGGCTCCCCAAGAAGCCAGAGCCTCCTATAACCACCACTTTATCTTTCATAGGACACCAACCTCGCGCAAACCGTTGAGCAGATTCTCAACTGCAGTGCGCTCCATGAGTACCCTTGCCTCTCTGGCATAAGAGCCAACGTGCGGGGTCAGAATAATATTTTCCAAGGAACACAGAGGGCCGCAATATGGCTCATCTTCAAAAACGTCCAGGCAAGCAAAACTCACTTTGCCATTTTTTAGGCATTCTTGCAGGGCGGACTCATCTATCAGGCCGCCGCGCGCAGTATTGACTAGAAGTACACCTTGTTTACATATGTTTTTGAGTTCATCGGGTCCGAGGATTTTTTCTCTCCCACTGGCATGAATTGTTATGATTTCTGCCTGGGACAACAATTCTGGTAAGGTTACAGCCTGCGCCCATGGAGCGTCCATAGGCTGAGGATCGTAGTAGAGCACTTTTGCCCCGAATGCGGTAACCAGCTCACCTACCCGTTGTCCGATGTGACCAAAGCCGATAATCCCCACTATCTTACCAGAAAGCAACCCACCCATGGTTTTGTGCCATTTGCCTTGACGGATCAAACGATCATTGGACGAAATGGAGCGGAGCGCAGAGAGAATCAGTCCAATGGTAAGCTCTGCCACCGCCTGAGTGAGCACGCCTGAAGTCCGGGAGACTCTAATCCCCATTTGCCTGGCAGCTTCCCTGTCCACATTGTCCCAACCCACTCCAACCCGCGATATAATCCGCAAATGATCTTTGGCCGCATCAAGCACCTCGCGGGTAATCGGCTCAGTACCAGCCAATAACCCAACCGGTCTATGATCTTTCAGAAGTTTGCTCAGCTCTGCTTCCTTTAGCTTGCGCCCCCATGGATTTAGGATGATTCTCAGCCCCTCTCTTTCCATAAGCTCCAGGGCCTCTGGGGATTCTCTAGCAAAGGAGGATGTGGTAGCAATCACGGTCTTTGAAATATTCAATTTTATAACTTTCTAAAAAACTATTACAAAAATTTTAAACAGGCGATCTACATAATTTTCGCTTTATATCCGTTGATCAAGGCATCTTCTTTCATCAACTCAACCACTCTCTTCAGATCTTCCGGTGTGTCTACGCTGAGCGTTTCAGCATCTGTAATGACCATATATACATGTTCACCATGCTCAATGACCCTCATCATGTCCACTGATTCAATTCTTTCGAGTGGGGTCGCGGGAAGGCTGTTAAACTCAAGGAGATAATCCCTTCGAAAGGGAATGATACAGACCTGCTTAAACATAGGCACATTTATCACTCCTTTTCGCCTGGAAGGGATAGGTTCTCGGGAAAAGTAAAGCGCCCGATTATTCAGGCCCACCACAACCTTGACCTCATTCGGATCTTCAAACTCATCCACAGTTTTCATGCGGGCCATGAGATTTACCACTTGAATCGAAGGATCTCCCAGCATGGGATTTACGGCTGCCTTAATCATCTCCGGAGCAACCATTGGTTCATCGCCCTGAACCATGACCACGATTTCTATCTTTCCACCCATGGCAGATTCTACCTTCAGCATGGCTTCAGCCGTGCGATCGGAACAGCGTTCATGGCTGTCTGAGGTCATAATAGCTTTCCCGCCCACTGAGCTGATGTAATCATAAATCTCTTGATCGCAGGTGGCCACGTAAGTCTCCCTCAACAGAGAACACATTTTGGTGCGGAAATAAACATGGCCAACCATGGGAACCCCATGAATTTTAGCCATCGGTTTTCCTGGAAAACGCGTAGATCCCATGCGTGCTGGAATAATCGCGACGATCTCTTTCATCGAATTTCGCTCCGAACTGCATCCAGGCCAATACGGCATGCACGATCCAGCATACGAATATCCAAACTGTACGCTACAAAGCTATAACCCTCATCCAGTCTTTGCCGGAGTTCCTCTACATTTGGCTCAATTACGTGAATTCCAAAAACTTTACCGGAAGAAAGGCCAACTGTTCTAATTCGCTCCATGGCTTCTTTCATCGACGGATGATCGAATTGTCCTGGAACGCCCAAAGAACCCGAAAGGTCGTAAGGCCCCACAATAAAGCCGTCAACGCCTTCAACCGATAAAATCTCCTCCAGGTTCTCGACCCCTTCGATGTGTTCCACCTGGACAATCACCACACTTTCTCGATTTATCCACTCCCTATAGCGGTCGAAAGAACTTCCGTATCCTTGAGCCCGCGCCAGGCCTACTCCACGCTTACCCATTGGTGGATAGCGCACTGCCTCCACGGCCGCTTCAGCATCCGCAGAAGAGTTCACCATGGGAACGACCACACCGTGTGCCCCTGCGTCCATCACTCGTTTGATCTGCACTGGATCGTTGGCTGAAAGCCGCGCTAGCGGAACCACTCCCAAAAGCTCAACAATGCGAATAACTTCTTCTGCCTCCCTAATGGTTATTACGCTGTGCTCCAAGTCTATGGTAAGCCAGTCAAATCCAGCTCTCGACATGATCTCGGCAATCGCCGGATGAGCTAGAGTTAACCATGAACCTACTGTAACCTGGCCCTCTGCCAGCCTCGACTTTAGTGGCTTCATTCGTGATTCTCGCTTTCCTTCAAGCACATACCATTGAAGTCAGCAAAAGCGATTGACCGCAACCCTAACGCTTCAAAGAAGCGACATACAGCCAATCATAAATTTCAGCTAGGAAGTTGCACAATTTACGATGAACTCCTCATAAACCCGGAGCACGTCCCTTTCATTCTGCCCACCATATATAACTTCTGCCAGCCACCTATCTACATTCTCATCACTGTAAGGCACATGCCCCTTTTTGTCTCGCAAAGATAACAGTGCGTCTCGCAACTCATCTTCATCGTTTATAATCCAGCAGGCTTCGAATTCTTCATACTCGGTAGTGTTTTCATGAAGATATTTCAGGTAAAGGGCAGGTTTGTTTCGCGTCAGTGCCTCAATGATAATGCTCGAGCCAACAACGAGCATAACATCAGCCCACTCAGCTAATTCTACTGAGGAGATATCCGAGACATTGGCCAAGGACAGGCCCTTATACATCTCTGCCTCCTTACCGGTTCTGGTATGAGGCTTGACTACCACCTGAACGTCATCAAGACTACCGAGTATATCAAAGGTCCTCAATGTTTTCTCGACATGTATTCGATAGTGAGGCCTGGTGGTCATAAAAACTACTTTTAATTTAGCTGTATTATTGCCGTTTGATTTCATCTTTCTAGGCAATATCTTGTTATTTTGTGCCATCCATTCATTGGAGTATCTGGTGCTTCCGAGCACAAATATCTTTTCTTTATTAATACCCGACTTTGATATGACTTCTTTGAATAATTCATTTTGCACAACCACATAATCATAGTGATTATATCTTTCAAATTGTCCTTCTTCCTTGGACTCGCTCTGCACCAGGTCGTTAGTATACAAGAAGACTCCATGGGGCAGGGCCACTGTAGGTATAGACATTTCCTTGGCTGTTCTTAGAAGTATATCGACAACGTACTTTCGAGGCCTTATCCAATCAAAACAAAGGACCTGCGCCCCAGATTGCTCGATGAACTTATGGGCCCAATTCTCAGTGTAATGCATACCCTTGGCCAATCGATAAAACCAAGATCCCATTCGTTCAGCAAGCCAGCCAAATATTTTCGACAAAAATGTCCACACAGTGCCGCCCTTGGAGTTCATTCTCCTAGCAGCAGCAAAACTCCGGAGAAAAAGAAAACGTGCGGCCCCATGGAGGAAGCCTAGAGATTGATCAAAACTATTATAAATGAAATCAACTGTAACCCCCTGTTTTTTCAAAAAATTAAGACGATAATCATTGTAAATATCATATTGCGGATCTATGCAGTATACGGACACAGGATACTTATCCATGCTCATTTTCCACACAATTGGGGTAATGTGATCTATGTCGTTAAAGGCCCTGACAAAAAACAAATACACTCTGCGATATCCTTATTTATCTATTTTCCCACTGGATTTAGACAAACCAGCTAAACTTCGCAAAAAGTCTCGGATATTCAACCCTTTTCCCTCAAAACTAGATCTTCCCGCAAGCTTAATATTTCGAGAATAATGAGTTATGGTGAAACCCGGCTTATTTTCGCGCCTAACCTAACTTTTCCCCTGCTTTTTGTCAATGGCCACGTATCGTTCGGATATGTGGGATTGAGCTTCACCTTTTGGCCGTAACTCTAAAGGTAGTTAAGTTGGCACTGAGAGTAAACCCCTCAAGGTAGGGATGCTTGACAGAAAATCTTGCTTCAGGCTAGTATTCCAACTCGCTCACTAAAAAATTACGAAGCAACAAAGAGTCCTAAGCTCTATGGGTGAGAAACTAAGCTGAGGAAAAACCCAAAAACCCATGAAATAAAGGAAATCTCAAAGTGTAAGTGGATGGAAGAACAAGATAGGTCAACTTAGAAGTCCATCAAAACAGGAAGGCAAAGATGTCGCAAAATTTCAAGATCGGTGACCGAACCATCGGGCCAGATAAGCCATGTATGATTGTGGCAGAAGTCGCACAAGGGCACGACGGCAGCCTGGGAATTGCTCATGCCTTTATTGACGCTATCGCCAATGCAGGTGCTGACGCAGTCAAATTCCAAACACATATTGCTGCAGCCGAAAGCACCCCGGAAGAGCCTTGGCGGATAAAATTTAGTAATCAAGATGCTACCCGCTATGATTACTGGAAGCGTATGGAATTCACTGAAGAACAGTGGCATAGCCTTAAACGTCATGCTGATGAACGAGGGCTTATTTTTCTCAGCTCGCCCTTTTCTTCCGAGGCGGTGGATCTGCTCTGCCGGGTCGGTGTACCAGCCTGGAAGGTACCGTCGGGCGAAACGGCCAATACACTCATGCTGGATCAGATGCTTGCCACCGGGTTGCCCATTATCCTTTCCACAGGTATGAGTCCGCTTAGCGAGATTGACGCCGCTGTTGAACGCATCAAAACCAAAGGAGTGCCCCAAGTTATTCTGCAATGCACCTCGGCCTACCCCTGTCCACCGGAGAAAGTCGGGCTCAATTTCATCCCCTTGTTCCGCGAGCGTTATGGGTGTGCGGTCGGCCTCTCGGACCACTCAGGCACAATCTATCCAGGTCTGGCAGCAGCTACATTGAGTATTCAGGTCTTGGAGGTACACGTCACCTTCAGCCGCGAGATGTTCGGCCCAGATGTACCGGCTTCGATAACCACCACTGAGCTGCGTCAACTCGTGGAAGGCATTCGCTTTATAGAAAAAATGATCGGGAACCCCGTGGATAAGGATGTAATTGCCCTGGACGCCAAGGAACTACGCGTTGCATTTACAAAAAGCATCGTCGCCCGAAAAAATCTTGAAGCGGGCACGATATTAGGAAAAGATGATTTGACGCTTAAAAAGCCCGGGACGGGGATTCCGGCGGCCCGGTTGCCTGAAATTATCGGTCGACGATTGAAACGTCCTGTCGCAGCCGATACAATAATTTCAGAAGATGATCTTGCTTGAAGACGTTACATTGCGATCTAAATGTGTTTGGACACGTTCTCTTGAAGTAATTTGCTCCGCCGATTCCGAAAGCATCAGTGCAAGAATATGGGCTGATGTGAATCCGGGAGAGAAAGGAGAGAAATATGAAGTTTAAAAAAATCCTACTTGTCCAGCCGATGCATGAAGAAAAAAAGACGAAAGAGTGGGATAGGACGTCTATCAGTTTCCCTTGGGGTTTAGGGACCTTGTCCAGGTCTTACCAAGAGGCTGAATATGATGTTGAGATTCTAGACGGACAGGCACTGAAGCTTTCCAAAGAAGAACTTTTGCCGGAAATCGACAAATTAGACTTTGACATACTCGGGATCACGGCGTTTTCAACTCAGTATCCGGCCGTTAAGCTTTTCGCCGAATACATTAAGAATAACCACAACGTTCCCATCATCGTTGGGGGACCGCTGGCGACTTATCAGGCCGAGATGGTTCTCGCCAACACCGATGTGGACATCTGCGTTATCGGCGAGGGAGAGATCTCGGGAGTTGAGATTTTGAAATCATGGGATGATCTTCCAAGAGTGAACGGCATTGCCTTCAAAGCAAACGGAAAGATCATTTTTAATAAGCCTCAAGATCGATTTGTGGATCTTGACCGGCTTCCGCTTCCGGATTTTTCCTTATTCGACATGGAGAAATATGTTCGACATCGCAATAAGTTCGCAGGGATAAGGAAGAATACCGGTATTCGTGCCATGACCTTTATCACTTCAAGAGGCTGCCCTTATCGGTGTCACTTTTGCTCCAAATCATCTCAAAGTTTCAGGAGAATGTCACCGAATAAAATTTATGAAATGATTGCTGGCTTGAAGAACGAATTCAAGTTGGAAGAAATCTACTTTGGGGACGAACTGTTTCTTTCCAGCAAATCTAAGTTTAGAGAATTGGCCCCTCGCTTAACATCTCTCAACATTCCGTGGGCCGGACAGGCCAGGGTCAATCTGGTGGATAAAGAATTTTTAGAATTGATTAAAGCTACCAACTGTGTGGGGCTGGGCTACGGAGTAGAGTCCGGCAGTCAGAAAATTCTCAACAACATGAACAAAGGAATAACCGTAAAACAGGCCGAGTCCGCCATGAAACATACCCAGCAACTTAAAATACCGATAAAGGTCCAATTAATGTTCGGCTATCCGGGAGAAGATGAGACCACAGTGCAGGAAACCATTGATTTACTCAGGCGGGTTGATCATCCAGGCAGACGGCTCAAGCTCACTACACCCATACCGGGTTCCAAACTCTACGATGACTGTCTCATACAGGGCCTTATCAAAGATGAGCCGGCATATCTAGCCGCAATTGAAAAAAGTTTCGGAGAAGGAAAGGTCCACGTTAATTTCACTAATTGGCCTGACGATGAAATATATCCGCGAAAGCGTGCCGCTGAGAAGGCCATACGCAAAAATTATTATCATAAAAGCCTAACTCGCAGAGCAACATATTACTTTACCAAATTACATAAGAAACTAACCTGACACGGATTTATGGAGGATTAATAGACACATGGCTATAATCAAAACACCTCTTCTTATACCAGTCGAACTTCAGGTGCGTGGGCCAGCACCCAAACTCTCGCTTGGCTGTGTTACCGCAAAACGGGGGGTTATCTCGGTGATCCTAACCCTGTAATCAAGCACGAGTTTTCATCGATGTCTATGAAACGTATAGCGCAGAGGTAATCTTTTTATTCCAACTTAATCTTCAAAAACCGAATCATTCAGCTTTCGATAAAAAGTTCGTCCGATCAATGGGAGGGAATGAATGAGTAAACGTAAGGTTTGCGTGATTGTGAACAGCCGGGCTAATTATGGCAGAATAAAGTCAGTGCTCAGAGCGATCAAGAATCATCGGGAGCTGGATCTGCAATTGATAGCGGGGGCTTCTGCGCTTCTCTGGCGGTTCGGCAACGTTGCTCAACAGATGCATGAGGATGGATTCCAAACTGATGTTATTGTCTATTCTATTGTGGAGGGCGAAAATCCAACCACCATGGCCAAATCTACCGGTGTGGGGATTATGGAGCTGGCCACGCAATTTGAGAACTTGAAACCTCATGTGGTTATTACGGTTGCCGATCGGTTTGAAACCATGGCAACGGCAATCGCCGCCAGTTACATGAACATTCCGTTGGCCCATACCCAAGGGGGAGAGGTGACCGGCTCCATTGATGAAAGTGTTCGTCATGCGATTACAAAACTTGCCCATATCCATTTTCCAGCCACAGAAAAAGCCAGGGAAAATATCATTCGCATGGGAGAGGATCCGCAAAAGGTCTTCCTCACCGGATGTCCGGCAATCGATGTTGTGGCGGATCTGGACCTGACCCCCCCTGATGATCTTTTCAAACGATACAAAGGCGTCGGACCGGATCTTGATATCCATAAACCATATCTGGTTGTCCTGCAGCACCCGGTGACAACAGAATATGGCAGCGGCTTTGGCCAAATCAACGAAACCCTCCAGGCAATCAAATCGATCCGTATGCAGACCGTCTGGCTCTGGCCTAATGTCGATGCGGGTTCTGACGCTATCTCAAAAGGGCTGCGGATGTTTCGTGAGCACGAAAAGCCGGATTACATTCATTTTTACCGACATTTCTCCGTGGAAGATTACGCCCGGTTAATTGCCAATTGTGCATGCTTAGTTGGCAATTCCAGCTCCGGTATCAGGGAGGGATCATTTCTTGGGGTTCCCACGGTGGATATAGGAACCCGCCAGTCTTTTCGGGAGCGTGCCAATAATTGTGTCAACGTCGCTTATAGCCACAGAGAAATCGAAGAAGCCATTCTCCAGCAAATCAAGAACGGTCGCTACCCGTCCAGCAAGATATATGGAGACGGCCAAGCCGGCAAACGCATAGCCGACATCCTGGCTGAGGTGGATATCAAAATTCAGAAGAGACTCATGTATTGATGGACAAGCCTGCAACGCAGATGGTTGGCCACCGGTATATACCGGTCCGGTAAGAGATGGATCATTGGGTAGTTTTACATTGGTCTTGCACAAAATAGTGTGGAGCCGTAATGTAGCTATTCTGAAACGAACTTGAGAGCCGAACAGGGGTTACTATCTACTAAAAACTGTTTTCATATTAAATAGTTGCTCTAGTCACAAGAAATTGCAACGCTTGCAAAGGAGAGTTTCCTGAATCCGGATTCATCTGCCTTTTACCATTATAAACATTTCTTTTCTAATGAATTTCAGATCCCTGAAAATATCCTCCCTAGTAGCACTATATATTTCCGTATGCTTCCATCCTGGTTTGCTAATGACTTTATCTCCAAACAGAGCCCGGCACATAGCAACAGTAGCCCATCTACCATCTATCCATACTGAAACAGGACTATTGGACCTCTTCAGAATGTTTATTAGATCGAGGTTAATAAAACATTCTTCGGTAAGTTGAGGGCCATCGACCATAATAAATGTATATGGGTAATCAATTATGTTTTCATAACAAGATCCTGCCCATATCCTGTGGCGTTCAATAATGGTAGGACTGTAAACCAGCTCAATCAAATTTTCTGTCCTGTCTGGAAACCAGACATTTGCTTTCTTATGGCTAAATATATTAGCTAGAAGTTCCCTTTGTTTCTTTGCCCATTCTTCAGATTCTTCCATTGTGACGAGTTTTCTACCATTTCCGTTTTGACTCATAGCATGAGCAATAATAAAAGTTGATTTTCCGGTTCCGCATTCAAGTGCATATTCCGGTTTAATGTTTCGCAACATTTTATATAGTCTAAGATATCCAACGTTGGAAAGCCCAGTAGACTCTGACTGTTTATTCACTTCTTTGACGAGATCGTGTAAATCTCTGTTTTTGCGAAGAGACAACCGTGCAGCTTTCTCTGCACTAAGTCGGCAATACTTGAAATATTTTTTGAGTAGTTTTAGATAAAGCTTCATCATTTTTCTTTCTCATACTATATCTCATTGTTTTTTATTTCTAACTAACTAAAGGGCAGGAAATAAATAAGTGAATAGTTCTTGCCAATTTTTCCAGATTATCTTCAAAAGATAACAAATTCATCTTATCGTATAATTTGTCAATATATCCTCAAAGAGCAACTTTCTACAACTTCGGCAAAGCGTTTCGCCGCATTCATCTCAATTATGTACCCGTTTTAGATTGTTCGAACCGCTTTTTTTAGTCTTGGCCGTACGAGTTATAGAAATCCGTTGCAGTTCTTATACTGGCTGTGTCCGAATAAAAGAGTGGGCTTTCCCCTTACTACGTTTTCCCAACCTATAGTTCCTAAAGCAGTTGCTGAGGTTTTGGCGGAATTAATAAGTTTAAGAGCAGCATGGATCAGCGGCACCAGTGCCACCTTCGGCATGCATGTAATCGTGTTATGGAATTCAATGAGCTTTGAGCGCTTAACAGCCTGATAATCCTGTAACTGAGACACGTGCTCCTTGACATAGATTTTCCAGTCTTTCGGAACGAGTTTTGATAACAGCTCTATCATCAAATATTGATTGGCGAACAAGCCTCTTCGATTGGCCTAACTTAACTTCTCCCCTCTTTTTTGTCAATGGTGACGTGTTTTTAGAGAACTTTGACGGTAAGTTGTAGGTTTGGGTAGGCGCCGCTAATCCAATAGCGTTCATGATCGTATAAAACGTATTTGCTGGGCGTAACGCACGCTTGACAAATAATCCTCCTGCGGGCTAGTATCCTCTTTCATTTTATGAATACTTGAAGCCGGAAGCTATGCTGCTCACGTCTCCCAGTTGATTGCTAATTGTGCATGCTTAGTGGCTAATTCCAGCTCCGGCAATCGAGAAGGATCATTTCCTACTGAATGAGTTTTGGAAAAACTATCTCGAATCGAAAAACATTAATAATTACCTGTATCTACTGGTTAAACGCGGTGACAAATAGCATTCATCTCGTATGAAAACTATCCTCTATCTGGGTGCCGAAGTTGGGGCCGTGGCCGCTGGAGAAGTGGTTGCGGATCGGGCCGAAATTGTTGTAGCACCCTCCAACCAGAAAGACATTCAGTCTCAAATTAAGACATGTGATGCCCTCCTCGATGCCTCTATGAAGGTACGCATAACGGATGCCATGATTACTTCTGCTGCCAACCTTAAAATTATTTCCTGCGCCACGACAGGATCTGACCATATTGAAAGGGGAGAAATAAAACGCAGGGGCATTCCGGTCCGGACCCTTATGGAGGATAAAGAACTTCTTTTGAATTTAACCCCGGCTGCCGAACTTTCTTGGGCACTTCTGCTGGCCTGTGCACGAATGTTGCCGGCAGCTATAAATCACGTGAAAAGCGGCGGCTGGAGCAGAGAATTGTTTCCAGGGGTAATGTTAAAGGGGAAACGCATCGGGATAATTGGCTGCGGCAGGATTGGTACATGGATGAGTCGCTACGCCCGAGCTTTTGGCATGGATATTGTTGGATATGATCCTCTCCTTGACGATTTACCGCCCCAGATTAAACCTGTATCCCTTGAAGAACTTGTTCGCACCAGCGATTTCATAACAATCCACGTGCCCCTGAATAAGGACACCAGGGAACTATTATCCGAGGACTTATTTGCAATTCTAAAAAGGGAGGCGATTTTGATTAACACCTCAAGGGGCGCGGTGGTGGATGAGAAGGCCCTGCTGAATGGTCTTGAGTCCAGCCGTTTACTAGCCGCCGGTCTGGATGTGTTGACGGATGAACCGGATATTGAAAAATCGCCTTTATTTAAGTATGCCCAGACCCATGATAATCTTATTATCACCCCACACTGTGGCGGATTTTCCCATGACGCAGTAAGAATAGTTTGCCGTCGAGCGGCAGAAAAAATAGTTGAATACTTAACTCTATGAGACATCTCCAATTATTAGCCCAACAAATCGCTGAAAAGAAAGTCAACCATGTCTTTGGCATACCCGGAAGTGGTCCGAGTTTGTTTTTGTTAGATGCATTAGAGAAATACGATGTCCACTTCCACCTGACCCATTTTGAAGGCAGCGGTGCAATCATGGCCGGCGCCATCGGCAAGCTTAGCGGTCAAAGTGGGGTAGCAATTTCAATCAAAGGTCCCGGATTGACCAACATGCTGCCGGGTCTGGCTGCCTGTGCTTTGGACTCTTTCCCGGTTGTCAGTATTTCAGAAGCCTATTTGCCGGGTACCCCTCCGGAAAAGTCCCACAAACGCATCGACCATGACAGGTTGCTTGCTGCGGTGGTCAAATTTCAATGTTTTTTATCTGGGGAAGGGCCGGGGTTTGCAAACTTGTCGGTGTTGGCTGAATCTGAAATTCCGGGGGTTGTCCATTTGAATATCGCTCCCTTGCCATCAGATGCGCCCATTTCTCATATTCCTTCCAGGGGTGAAGAATTTGATCAAGCCAATTGGGAAAAGGCGGCCAATCTACTTAGCAGATCAATATGTCCGGTAGTTATTGCAGGTAGTTTAGCGGCAAGAAAACACTGGAGTGAGAAACTCAACGCTCTGTCGCTTCCTGTCTTTAGTACGGCAGCCGCAAAGGGCGTGGTCAACGAAACCCTACCCCATGCGGGAGGGGTATTCACCGGCGTCGGTGGACCGCTTTCACCAGAATGGAAAATATTACCGGAAGCCGATTTGGTAGTCGCTATGGGCCTCAGACACAATGAGGTACTTGCTGTTAAACCGTTCCACTGCCCTTCAATCCATATTGATCCCTTGGGAGAAGAGAAGAGCTTCGGCTTTCAATTTGACAACACCATCGAGGGCACCGATTTGCAGGTTGATGCCATAGTCAATACACTTTTGGAAAAGCAATGGGGCCTTAATCTGCTAGAGAGAAGTAATAAGAAGCTTAAAGAACGTCTGCTCATCCCATCTTTCTCGCCTGCTCACATTTACTGGCACATGGCCAAACATTTCAACGGCAAAGCTAGATTCGTCCTGGATACGGGAAATTTCTGTACAATCGGAGAACATGTATGGCAGGTCCAACGCCCGAACTTGTATCTGGCCTCAGCCCAGGGGCGCTATATGGGGGTAGGAATTCCGTTGGGCATCGGTGCTGCCTTTTATGATCCGGACATTCCAACCATTGTCTTTACCGGGGACGGCGGAATAGGCATGTTTGTTTCAGAGATGAAACTGGCTGTGCAGAACAGGCTGCCGTTAATGGTTGTCTTATTATCCGACTCCTTTTTGGGAACAATTCGCAGTGCTTCGTTGCAAAGAGGCTTGAGCCAGCATCCAACTATTATTGATCAGCCCTCCTGGCTGAAAGCCTTGGAGGGCTTAGGAGTGCCAGGTAAAAAGATAAGAAAAATAGATAAACTTGAAAAAACCCTTGCTGAGTGGAAAAAAGATGGTCCCTTTTTTTTGGAAATACCCTTCGATGCAGATGATTACCAGCGCATGACCGACGGAATCCGCTAGGGTCTTAAGAATAAGATTTCTGCTCCTGGCAAAACTCCAACACACTCAATCACGAAAACAGCATAGTTAGAAAGATATAGTCTTCGAGACGAGGTAAGCGAAAATGAGCAAACACATATTGATTGTCGGCACGGGTAGTGTGGGAAAACGCCATGCCAGAAATTTGAGTGATCTAGGGTGTACCGTATCCTGTGTGGACCCTCGCAGGGACAGGCTGGATGAGATCGCCGGAGAGGGAGTTAAACTAAAATCGGTATTTACCTCTCTCGCACAAGCCTTTGCTGCTGAAGACATTTTTGATGGAGTGGTTGTGGGTTCGCCACCGAATTTTCACGTAGACCAGTCCATAGCCGCACTAGAGAGAGGTAAGCCCGTTCTTTTAGAGAAACCTGTCTCGCCGGACCTATCCAGCGGTTTAAAGCTCCAGTCGGCTGTTCACGACACAAAAGTGCCCCTATTGCTAGGGTACACCTGGCGATGGTGGCGGCCCCTGTTAAGAGTCAAAGACCTTGTGTCGCAGCAAGCTGTCGGACAGCTGCATCACGTTAAGTTTATCATGGCCGCCCACTTGGCAGACTGGCACCCTTGGGAACGGTACCAGGATTTTTTCATGGCCAGCGAGGCACTCGGGGGCGGGGCTCTGCTGGATGAAAGCCACTGGTTGGACCTGATGCTCTGGTTCTTTGACGTGCCCGAGAAACTGTTCGCAAAGATTGAGAAAATAAGTGACCTTGAGATTGAAACCGACGACAACGTAGACATATTAGTGTATTATCCCAATGATATGCGGGTCAGTTTGCATCTTGATTTATATGCCCGACCCCATGAAAAAACCATTCAGTTTGTCGGCGAAAATGGAACCCTGATCTGGGAACCAAACCGGATTAAGATTGGAAAAGAAATGGTTCCCAATTGGGAAATTGAAGAATTTGCTTATGATCGCAATGATATGTTTGTCGAGGTTGCGAAAGAATTCTTGAATATCCTTTCAGGCGGGTCTGCTAAAACTTGTACCATTGAAGATGGCGTTCAGGTGCTCAATCTAATCGAAGCAGCCCGTACTAGTAGCATCGAAGAAAAAATGATTGAAATTGTTGGTATATAATGGCTTACGAAGATTTTAAAATACTTGCGGTCATCCCGGCAAGAGGTGGGAGCAAGGGCATTCCGCGAAAAAATCTATGTCAGATTGCTGGCATTTCCCTTGTCGGCCATGCAGCTAGGGTGGCCCAGTCCCTTGAATGGATCGACCGCACGGTTTTATCAACTGATGACGAAGAGATCGTCAGAGAAGGGCGAAATTACGGTCTGGAGGTTCCCTTCATGCGGCCTCCTGAATTGGCTACCGATGACGCTCGTTCTGCTGATATGTGGAAACATGCCTGGCTGGCAAGCGAAGCCCATTTTGCTGAACGATTTGATATCTCAGTTTTGCTTGAACCCACTAGCCCCCTGCGCCGCCCTGAAGATATCACCTCAGCGGTCGAAGCCTTGGTGGAAAAGAACTGCGACGCTGCTGCCACAGTCAGCCGGGCAGCGGCTCACTTCACGCCTCACAAATGTCTTACCTTGGATGAAAACGGCATAATCGGATTCTACCATCAAGATGGCCGGCAGTTCAGCATACGCCAAAAAATACCCTACTACTATTACCGCAATGGTATTTGCTATGCCCTTAAGCGTCACACTTTACTTGAAAAGGGAATGATTATTGAAGAAAATTGCATGGCCGTAATTATTACAAGACCCGTGGTGAATATAGACGATCAGCACGATTTAGAGTATGCTGAATTTCTGTTTCAGAGACATAATGCTAATTGAATATAATCATATCCCATCGGAGGCCGTTTGCCATATTCTGTGGTAATTATGTAAGATGGATATGTTCCAGAGATGCCAGGTATAGGGCCTCCAGATGGATCCTACTTTGTCTCAATTCCTGAGGCTCATTTTTTCCGCCAAAGGCAGTGATGAGATCCCCTATTCGACGTCCAACCCTGTCAAAGCCGATAATTTCCATAATATTCCCAACATAAGATAAACTGGACCCTACTCGATTTCGCGCCTAACCCATCTTTTCCCCTTCTTTTTGTCAATGGGAACGTATTGTTCGAATAAGTGGGGAAAAGCTTCACGTTTTGGCCGTGACTCTAAAGGTAGCCAAGTTAGCACTGAGAGTAAACTCCTCAAGGTATGGATGCTTGACAGCAAATCTTCCTTCAGGCTAGTATTCCAACTCGCTCACTGGAAAATTACGCCGCAATAAAGTACGATTACATTTTACCTCAAACCATCAACAATTACCTCTCACGAGGCGCGCACTGAGCAGGCTTGATCCGCACGCTAATGGGAGGCCAGGCCAGAGTATGAAGACAGCAAAAGCGACACTGCTCATGCCAGTTGAAAATCAAGTGCGCGAACTTGATTCCAAACTCCTGTTCGCTTGTATAGCAGCGAGACGCGGCTTCTCGTCGGTGGTTGGACCTCGCCGTGAAATGCATATTCAGATAACTGCTTTCCCCAGATCCATTTACCTCGCCAAAAGCATACCAGTCCACCGCAACATTATATTCAAGATTATGCGCAAATTTGGCCATGAAATCGTGGCTTGGGATGAGGAAGCACTGGTCCATCCCCAAGCCGAGATCTATTACAGAAAAAGAGTTTGCTCTCTGGGGGTAAAGTATGTGTCCCATCTCTTTGCTTGGGGTAAAAATAACGCGCAGTTGTGGCAACAGTATCCCGAGTTACCACCCGGGGTGTCAATTCATGTTACCGGTAATCCTCGGGGTGACTTGCTGCGACCTGAAATACGCGGTTTCTATAAAAAGGATGCCGAAGCACTGCGCAGGGCTTACGGTGATTTTATTCTAATTAATACCAATTTCAATCATGTGAATGCCTTTTCCCCAGACCTGAATCTCTTCCGGCCAGCTAAGAAGCCCGGAGAGGAGCCCAAGTTCGGCCGAGCTGCCAAGGGCATGAGTCGGGAGTATGCAAAAGGGCTGCGGGACCATAAACAGGCTATCTTCAAGTATTTCCAACAACTTATTCCTACGCTTGAGAAAGCATTCCCAGACTCCTTCATTGTCGTCCGGCCTCATCCCACAGAATACCAGGAAATTTATCGTAACATTGCATCACAGTGCGACCGGGTCCAGGTAACCAACGCAGGCAATGTTGTCCCATGGATTTTGGCCTCAAAGGCAGTCATACACAATGGCTGTACCACTGGGGTGGAGGCGTATGTTCTGGGGGTGGCTGCCATTTCTTATAGGCCCACAGTAAATGATTATTATGACCTGGGCTTTTATCGTCTACCAAATTTGCTAAGCTACCAGTGCTTCGATTTCGACGAGTTGCGGGCAACAGTTGGAGATATTCTTGCTGGCAGACTCGGACCTCCCAATGGAGATGAGCGTGACACCCTTATAAACCATTATCTGGAAGCACTGAATGGCCCTCTTGCTTGTGAGCGCATGGTAGATGTGCTCGAAGGAGTGATCGAGGGCGGATCCGAATTACCAAAGCCCTCATTTCGTGATCGTTTGGCAGGCGGGTCCATGTCAGCCATTCGTACTCTGATAAAGCGATCCAAGGAACGTATTCCGGGTTCACATAACCGACCAGAGTTTCAACGCCATCGTTACCCAGAGGTTACACTTGAGGAAATTCGCGCGCGGATATTACGGTTGCAGCAGGCTCTAGAAAACAGTAGTGAAATTAAGGTGAAGCAGAGATCCAATCAGTTCTTTGAGATCAGTAGTTGATGGGAGGTTCTATTTTGGTTGTGCACTTGTTTAAGCCCTCCAGTCTCCCCTAGCCACAGGCCCTGGATTGTCGAAACGAAAAGAACTGAACACCAGCCCCTTGACAATCGGATGTGAAAGTAGCCATTGTTCCTCAATCTTCGAGCGCTTGTCCCACTGCCTAGCAACATATAGATTTACCGGCCGTTTTTCCAATAACGGCCCATAGTCAGAACTCAAGTGGTCCAATAGAGGGGGCATGTTATGGCCATCGAGATAGTTTTGCAGATAGCCATAGCCACGATGCATGGGCCATAGCTGGTGCCACATGGACGGACACTGACAGGAGTTCTGGTTAACCACCAGCTCATCTATAATGCCTCGCTTCACCCAATCGCCCCAGTAAAGAGTGGTATTTCCCATAGGCGGCCCAAGAACATCGCCCCTTGGCACACCCACAGCCAGCCGCACCCCCAAATGATTGAGTCTTTGACGCAGTTCTGATAGGAAGGTGGTGAGATATTCCCCAAGCAAATCCCGCCATGTCTGCAGATCAAAATCCTGCGAAAATATATCGCGTCCATAGCGGCTCAGGTAATCAAGCCGCACAGGTTCGTTGAAACCGAATTGATCAGCAAAATCAGCTGGTCGCGATTGTGAGCGCAAACAGACAAAAAGGCCATCGAATTCTGTATTTTCCAGGAGATTCATGAAGCGAGTGCAAAAATGGCTCCGCACCTCAGGATAAGCCAAACAGAGTACGCCCCAGTGTCGCCGCTCTCCCCTGCGATCAGTGAGGGCATATTCAGGGTTTTCCCGGCTGAATTTGCTTTGCCAGCTGGTATGCTGGAAATGCATGGCATTATGGTAACTCACTTCGCGGATTTTTT
>Ga0209536_100005624_pt1 | contig 19416 bp, 25 predicted proteins | sample DeeMarSeWOR28_12_FD_187461 | JGI IMG/M metagenome (GOLD analysis project Ga0209536, IMG submission 187461) | Marine sediment microbial communities from White Oak River estuary, North Carolina - WOR-2-8_12 (SPAdes) (version 2) | ecosystem: Environmental > Aquatic > Marine > Intertidal zone >...
GGGAACGAACTTGGGGTCCGTGCGGCAGTTGAAGTGGTGGATGGGGAGCCAGTCGTACCAGTCCCGCTTGCCGGGAAGGCTGTTCCGTTTGTTGTACTGGAACGGGGTCAGCTTGGACCGCTTGCTGCTTTCACCCGCGCGGAGCCCCATGCAGTTGACCACGATGCCTTCCGACCGATGACGCTTGGTGCACTCCCTGGTGCTATGCGTCTTGGTGCACTCGCACCCGGCCAGGTAGTGCTTCACCACCTTCTCGATGGGGCCGCGCTTGAGGTCCGAGGTGCACTGCCGGTAGCTCGGGCTCGGCCAGTACCCTCGGTGCAGGACCATGTCCTCGAAGGTCTTCTTGGCGCCAGTCTTCACCACCTGGGCGGCCGGGATGCGGCCCTCGCAGTCGTACTGCACGTGCTCCCACGTGCCATCCCACTCGGCCCCGTGAAGGTCCGCGTGAACGACCAGAATCTGATCGGTTGGGACCAGGCTCTGGACCGTGATGCGGAGGGCTTGGCTGTCCTTGCCTCCACTGTGGTTTAGCACGAAGACGGCTCCACGCTTCACCAGGTCCTTCACGGCTTCTTCGATCTCTCTTTGGTCTGTCAAGGAGCCGTAGGTTTTGCTGGAACGTGCCATCTTCATCCTCCCGGCGGGTGTCCCGCCCTCTCTGAAATACCTACTCCGGGCTACGAAAAAATTGGAAACTTTTTCGAACTTTTTAGAAAACCCAATAATTCCGTAGGGTTGGGAGAAAGTTCGAAGAAAGTTTCCAGCTTTTTCTAACGGTGGAGTAGGTAGGCTGAGAGCGGGAAACCGCAACGGAGGATACGATGGCACGGAAAGCGAAAAAGACGGTCTCTGACAAGTTCGAAGAAATCACGGCCTCCATCGTGGCCTCCCTGGAGAAGGGGGTGGCCCCCTGGGTGTGCCCCTGGGACCGCAACGTCCCTGGTGGGATGATGCCTCACAACGGCCTGACCGGCCGTCATTACAATGGCATCAACATCTTCCTGTGCTGGGCCACCGGGTACCTCGACCCCCGCTGGTACACCTTCGACCAGGCCATGGTGGCCAACGGGTTCAAGGCGAAGTGGGAGACCAAGAAGCGCTACGGCAAAGTGCGCAAGGTCAAGACCTGGGAGTGGGCGGGAGAGGGCGAGGAGCCTTGCTCCCCCTGGGAATGCGGCGTTCGTAAGGGCGAGAAATCCCCAACCTTCATCGTGCACTGGCACCGGGTCACCAAGAGGGAGGAGAACGAGGACGGCGAGGAAGAAGAGCGCAGCTGGATGACCCTGAAGACCTGGCGGGTTTTCAACCACGCCCAGATCGATTGGGCTCCGGGCATGGAGCCGGGGCGTGACGAAACGGTCACGACCGACGCCGAGGCCAACGAAGCCGCCCAGAAGCTGTTCGAAGCGCTCGACGCCAAGCTCTCCCACGGGGGCAACCGGGCCGCCTACAGCCCGCAGCTGGACATCATCCAGATGCCCGAGGTCAAGGCCTTTCCCGAGCTGGGTGACTACTGGTCCACCCGGGCCCATGAGACGGTCCACTGGACGGGACACGGGACCCGCTGCGCCCGCAAGCTCGACGCCGGCCGGTTCGGCTCCGAAGCCTACGCCTTCGAGGAGCTGGTCGCCGAGATGGGGGCCGCGTTCCTCGCTGCCGAGCTGGGCCTCACGGGCAAGCTCCAGCACGCCGAGTACATCGGTCACTGGATCAAGGTGCTCAAGAGCGACAACAAGGCCCTGTTCAAGGCTGCCAGCCTGGCCAGGGAAGCTGTGGAGTTCATCCGCGCGAAGGCTGGCCTGCCGGCCAGGACCTATGAAGACAACAAGGACAACGAGGACACCACCACTGCCAAGGCTGCCTGAGGCAAGGAGAATGAAAATGAGTGCAACCGTCATCCGACAGATCCCGGTCAAGCAGCGGGAGCCCAAGCCGTACGTGACCTACCACGCCCAAGAGCGCTTCCGAGAGCACCACCCCGGAGCTACCTGGGACGACGTGCGGAACTACATCCGATTCGGGACCCGAGTCGACGGGAGAGTCCTCTGTGAGATGTTGGGCCGGAGGTACGCTCGGAGGGAGGATGTGTACGTGCTCTCTCCTGATCGCAAGGGCGTCTTCGTGCTCACTCCAAAGGGCGACCCCCGCAACAAGCAGATGACCGTGGTGACCTACCTCCGACAAGTGCACCACCAGGGCCCCTGCCAAGAGCACTGGCCGACCGCGGCCTAGCATCACCAGGAGACACCATGGCCAAGATGATGATCCCCAATCTGATCGGTGGAGCCCTCATGATCTCCGGCGGGGTCTTCATCATCATCGCACTGGTCAGAGGCTAACCAATGACTTTCGACGACTTCACCAAGCAGGCTGAGCTGGGCTTCTCCTTCGAGAGGCGTGACAGCAACCCCAACATGGACGGCCCGATGAGCCCAACGGCGACGCACTGGCTGTGCACCCTGAGCCGGAGGGACCAGTTCATCGAGGTCCCTTTCAGCATGGGCTGTCCGGAGATGGGGGAACCCACCCTGGGCATGGTGCTGGGGTGCCTGCGGATGGACGCCTTCAGCATCCTGGTCGACTCCTTCGAGGAGTGGGCCGCCGAGTTCGGCTATGACGAGGACAGCCGTCAGGCCGAACGCACTTTCAACGCCTGCCAGCAGCTGTCCAATGACCTGCGCGATCTCCTCGGGGAGGAGCTGTTCGAGCTGCTCCTCAGCGACCAGATGGAGGAAGAGTGATCCCCGCGATCGAAGACATCGTTGACGGATACCACGTCTTCTGCACGGACCAGGGTATCTACTGCCTGGCCACCCGCAAGGTGTTCGGCAGCCGGACCGAGGCCCACGTCTATGCCAAGACGGTGAGCCCCTCCCGCAACCCCATCGTCATCCCCCGCCGCGAGGTTATCCGAGCGGCCCTGAACTCTCGGAGGGAGTCATGATAACCCAGATAGATGCGGACGACGCCCTCAAGTCCATCGTAGAGTCTCTGCTCGACGTTTTCTCGGGCAAAGACGGGAAAGCCCTCTACATCCACCTGGACGTCAGAGGGGACAACTACAAGTACGCCATCTGGAAAGGGGAGCGGGTGCTCAGGGAGCAGGCAGAGGCCGAGGCCGGAGAGCTGTGCAAGGCCTTGCCGGAGGGTCTCGATGAGGAAGAGTACCCCTGGCCCACAGACTGTGAGGCCAGTGCCCAAGTGCACTTCCTGGTGTTCCGGCCCACCAACTACACCCAGGTGTACGCGGTAGTGGACGACTCCTGGAAGACCCCAGAGATCGACCAGTGGGCCCTCCAATCAGACCACGACTCCTGCTGGAAAACCGACGGCTTCAGTGTCCTCAACGAGGTCTGGTTCTCACTCCGGGACAAGACCACCCCCAAGAACGACCTCGAAGGCTTCCGCCACCACTGCTTCATCCACAAGGTGGAGAGGGTGACCGTCGAGACCGAGAGGGGGACGGACACCTGGGGGCCCGGGCGGCGCCGAGTCGTCAGCTTCAAGAAAGGATGGCCCTCGTGAGAACCACCTGCCCCTCCTGTCGGGACCCAAGAGACCGACGCAGAGGGATACCCTTGCACTGGGAGTCCCTCTGTGGAATCCGCATCTACCGAGAGGAAAAGGGACGCAAGGTGTACTCCGCCCGGTGCCCCTCTTGCCAGGTAAAGTTCGAAATCGACGGGGGCCCTGACCCTGACACCAAGAGGCCTTCTCCGGGTAGGCGCAAAAGCCCGCCTCCAGAGTAAAAGAGACAACCAAGGGGAGAGCTATGTGTGCAGCAGTTGCCGAGAGACCCGTTCCCATCCGCATTCACGTCCGCGACCAGAAGAAAAGACAGTTGCACAGCCTTCGCCTTCTGGCGTGGTTGAAGGACAAATTCCCCTCCGAGATCCCATCGGAGAACCTGGACCGGACACAATGTGTCCTGGAGGTTGCTCCTGGGTGCTCTCTCAGAGCGACGGCTTGGGGTCACCATATCTTCGTGGAGTCCGCCGACCTGGAATACTATCGCCATGGCTGGGACACCTGGTTCCCTTCGGGGCGCACCCACACGGTCGAAGAACCCTTCATCGCCGCCAGGGTAGTCAGCGACCAGGCCTACGCCAAAAAGGTAGCCTGTCAGAAAGGGTGGGGTTCAGAGACGGACTCCTACGAGACGGACTACTACTCTCGCGACAGGGTCACCAAAAAAATTCCCTACGCCTATCTCAAGATCGAGGTCACCGCTGAGGGGGCCGAACCTCTTGTGGCCGAGTTCAAGTTCAAGCACCCAGACTGGGGAGTAGCCACTCTGGTCGGCCCCGAGGATGACCGGGTCAAGGTCGTCACTGACTTCTTCGGGATGCACCACACCTGGATGGAACACCTGGATTACCGCAACACCGGGTTCGGATATCACAGGAGAGTCAACCCCCTCGACACCCTGTACCACCACCTCTCCAAGAGTGAGTGCCCAGATGGGAAGGACGCCTGGTGGGAGGCCTTTTTCAGGTACAACAGAGTGTCGGACAGGGACCTGGACACCCGCGGTGTCAAGGCTGTCCTCAACCTGAAAGCCATCAAACCAGTGATCGAGAGACTCCAGAAAGAGGCCCCTCTCGACTGGGAGTTCCTCCGCTGGCTTTTCAATGGGAGGACCCAGAACAAAATCAAGGTCAACAGCTTGTTGGCCACGATGCTCCGGGAGGTTGGGGAAGACTACGGCAAGCTCCTCCAGGCCCTCCAGGAGGCCCGGGAGATGGCCCCCACCACCTCATCAGACTGGGGCCACGAAAACTCCCTACGAGACATGTGGCTGGAGTCCAAGCGGGCCATCGCCAAGTCCCTCCCGGGGGCCCGAGGGAAGCTCCAGGAAGAGGAAGCCAAGAGGGACTTCACCAAGCGCAAGACCGCCAAGGGGCAAGCCGACGGTCTGGGGGTCACTGCTGAGATGTATCCCCGTCTCCGCAAAGCGATCGAGAATGGTGACATCCCGATCAGCGTCTTCAACAACCCAGACAAGAACCCGGTCAACCGGGAGTTTCCCATCTGGGAAAAAGCCCTGGGCAAGAAAGGATGGGCCGAGGACATCCACAGGATCGCTCAGGACGCTGCCAGGAGGTCCACCTACACCAAGGAGATCACCCCCTACCTGGCTTTTCTCCTCTTCAAGATCCCCAAGTACATGCGGCGCCACACAGGCAAACACTGGTCCGTCATGCCCAAGTACGTCGAGTCCCAGTGGGAGCTGGAGATGGACGACGATGCCAAGGAGGGGACCTCCAAACGTCGCTCGGCTTTCACTCCCGTGGCCGACAACGAGAACCGAGTCCTGACGGTTCCCTACGTGGCTGTCAGTGTCACCGGGGTTCGGACTCAGTGGTGCTACTCCAAGCACTACCACGTGTTCGAAGAGGGGATGATCGATCCTATCTCCGAAGGGGTCGTGGTCAACGACATCGAGGAGAAGCTCAACGGCCGAGATGACTATGGCCTGATGTTCTTCACCTTGACAGGAACCATCACGGCTCGGGGGTACCCCACTTTCCTCATCATCTTCGAGCGGAGGGTGAAGCTCGGACCGCCCCAGGTAGACCTCTGGCCGAAGGAGCCAGCCAAAGGCCCCGGATTCCTCCAGACCAAGAGGAAGGTCGAGACCAACACCTTCGTACACTTCCACCGGGTCCACCCCTGCCGGTCCAAAAAGGGCGTTCAGACACCAGCCTGTGAGCTGGTCGAGCGGTGCTACCAGTACATGGCCGGCAACGTCCCAGCCGAGGACGTGGCGGCCCAGCAGGGAGACCTCATCTTCATCAAGCATCCAAACGACCCCATCGCTGCTGGTGCGAAGGTGGAGAAGGACCCCAAATACTCCGACAAGGGCGTGACCTTTGAGTCCCACGGGATGGTTCCTCTCAAGGACGACCTCAAGGGGTGGGCCACACAGGTCACCGATGGACGACTGATGACCCCTCAGGTGCGGCTGTTCATCTCAACGGCCAAGACACCGAAGAACCGCCTGGGGTTCCTGCACATGCCCGGCATGTGGGCTGTCCGGCACCCAGAGCACGACGACATCTCCAAGATGGAGCCAGGCTGGTGGGAGATCCGTCGGTGCCGCTCCTACGAGAACAACCCCGTCTCCATCTGGAGCCTGACTATTGACTGAGAAACGGGAGGTTCCACCTCCGAATCACTGCATCTGTGGGAAGACCAAGGATGAGTGTGCAAGAAATCCTTGCAGGGGGCACCAGTTCGTCCTCCAGGCCCAAGTCACACTCATCTTTCTGTCCACAGACTGGAAGAGGCTCGAAAAGTACCTCAACTAATCCAAGTTTTTCCAGGGGCGGAGTAGAAGGTGCATGAGAGAATACAAGAACAAGACCATCTCCCTCAACGAAGAGGGTTCCCAAGACGCCGGTGACCGTCTGGTTTACCGTCTCCGCCAGTCTCTGGTGCGGCTGCGCGACCTCCAGCAGCCGGGACAGGTGCCAGAGGAACGGAGAGAGCTGGAGGAAGCCTACATCCGTGACTTCGTCCTGGACATCGCCATGGCCCTGACTGGATGCCAGGCTTCTCTCCATCCGGTCGCCATCCGCTTTCGGGACCCCTCCCAGCCCACTGACGTACACACCGAGCACTGCTGTGCCATCCACGGGTGCAAGTACGGCGACCCTGACTGCACCGTGGAGACAGGCAAGCGGCTCCAGTCCTACCCGTGTGAGACCTGTGGGTTGATCGCCGAAGGATACTACGGGTGATGAAGGAGATCCTTCAAGTAGAGCGGTCCTACTCCCCGCTTACCAAAAGCATCTCAGAGGCTCTGACCGCACTGGTGCAGCTGGCCCTGAAGCGAGAAGAGCCCCTCATTGTCTTATCGGACATCGAAGAGACGGCCTGGGACCATGGCCTGAGCGTCAGGGAGCTTCTCAGGTTTGTACTGGGGGCACCTCAGTTCAGGGTGGAACTCTTGCACCTGGACAACACCCCTTTGTCCGAGGAAGAACTCAAGGGAGTCGACAAGGCTCGACTTCGAGTCCCCTCCGTCGCTGACCTCCCCTATCGAGTACAGCACCGATGCCTCATCCCTCTGATAGAAGGGGTCAAGCCAGAAAACGTTTCCATCGAGGCATATGTCCCGACACCCAAGTGGATACGACCCCTCAAGAGGGGTCTGTACTACTTGAAGAAACACAAGTCTCCGGCCTCGCTGGTCTTCTTCATTCTCATCTGTGCCATCTTCTTGGGGTGGGCATTGGCCCTCGGGTTGGCTTACGTCCTCCTCGTCCATGAGATGGGTCACCTGTACACCATCAGACGGCATCGAATTGCAGCGGACCCCCCTTTCTTCTTCCCTTTCGTGGGGGCGTTCATCAACCTCAGGGAGAGTCCCAAGAATGCTTGGCAAGAAGCCACCATCGGAATCAGTGGGCCTCTTGTCGGTACCATTGGAGTCTTGATCCTGGTGCTCCTGGCCCCTTGGTTTGGGGCAGACTGGGGAGACATCATCTTGATTGGTATGGCCCTCAACCTGCTCAACTTGATTCCAGTTCTTCCTCTGGACGGGGGTCGGGTTGCCACCATCATCCACCGGAAAGTGGCTTTCTTTGTCCTCTTCCCCTTGGGGGCCGGCGCGGTCGCATACCTTTTCCACAATACCGTTGCTGTGCTGATCATCCTCCTGGGGTTCCTCGAAATCCGGTACAGGTGGAACAGGAGGAAGGATCTCCCAGAATTCGACTCTGTGCCTTTCAGCAAAAGAGCCGCAGTCTTATTGGTCTACTTGTCCCTCCTGACGGGACAGTTCCTTTTCCTGGGCCTGGTCCAGTGGGAGCCTTTCAGGATCTGACTATGCTGAACCTCAAGGCACTGCTGGACTGGATCTTCGAACTCCGGTACTTCCACCCGGACGAGGTCATCGAAGGGCGCACGGCCATCCCCTTCTACCGATCGGACGGTGACCCTGAATCGAAGCTGGTCCTGGTGCTGGGAGAGAACGCTGGCGGGAAGTCTTTCTTCCGACGCCTGATTCAGCTGGCCTGCAATAAGAGGAGCAAGCACAAGCGCTTTCAGGTGCGGGAGATTATCCCCCTATCAATGGAGGCCCGCAGCGGGGACTTCACTGTGCGGTCCCTCATCTATGGGGACGAGGCCAGGGAATCCACAGGGGAGTGCTCCGCCCGAACCGTCACCACGGCAATCAAGACCATCCAAGGGCGTGATCACGAATCCATCCTCTACTGGGATGAACCTGACCTCGGCATGAGCGCAGCGGCTGCCGCTGGTGCCGGCATGGCGATCAAGGAGTTCATCGACAACTCTCCGGAACTCCTCCAGGCCGTGTTCCTCACGACCCACAGCCCCGCCATAGTTTCCCAACTCCTACACTGCCAGCACCGCCCCCACTACCTCTACCTGGGAAATGAAGCCTGCCCTCTGTCCTTGGAGGACTGGGTCAAGCAGCAGATCGACCTGGTGTGGTCCCCTGCCCTCTCGCCCGAGCAAATCATGACCATGTCCAGACAGAGGTACCTGGATATCAACGCCATCCTCAATGACAAAAAGAAGAGGTCCTAAGTGCACTACACCATTGTCCAAGGATCCCAAGGCTGGCTGATCGTCTATTACACCAAGGACAAGAAAGGCAAAAGGGTCGTCTTTGAGGTGTCCGACTGGTATCCCCCTACCACTGACCGTCAAGTCATGGTGGACGCCGCCAGCGCCCGACTGAAAGCCCTCGTACTGGCAGCCAACAACGTAGGGGGACATTTCCCTTGAGCCAGGCCTCCGAGAGCCTGTTCCTGCCCCTCACCCTTGAGCTTACACGGGCTGAGAGGGCCCTGGCGTATCTCATTGGGAACCTCAGGTGGAAAGAGAACAGGGCCGTGGGGATTCGGGACCTGAGAGTGCATGATGCCACCAAAGACATAGACCAACAGGGGATAGCTGCCGAGCTGGCTTTCGCCAGGGCCGCCAATGTCTACCCAGACTTGTGCACAGACCCCCGGGCAGGAGGAGTCGACTGTGTGCTCCCAAGCGGAGTCACTGTGGACATCAAATCCACCACCAGAGAGAAAGGGAACCTCATCGCCCCTGTCAGCAAGCACAAGAACCCGACCCACGCTGACATCTCCGTGCTTGTCAAAGGACAGTTCCCCCTCACCCGAGAGGGAAAAATAGACTACGCCAGACCTGCTAGGATGACCATCGTAGGCTGGGCTTGGACCAAGGACCTGTTGGACCCCTCCACCATCAGACAGCTTCGAACCCCCACCCATTTCATTGACCGGGACCAGCTCCACCAAGTCCTACCTCTGGTAGTTGCTCCAGATGGGTTCGAGAAATCCGAGATGGCTGTGGACCAGTTCTGCTGGGCTCTAGGTCTCAGGGTTGCTGAACTTGACGAGGCAAGATGAAAATACACATCGTCCAGGGTGACATCACCCAGTTTGAAGGTGACGCCATCGTCAACGCTGCCAACGTCACTCTGCTCGGCGGGGGAGGGGTAGACGGAGCCATCCACCGGGCGGCAGGGCCGAGACTCAAGGAAGCCTGCTATGCCTTGCCTGGCAAAGAGATTCCATACCATGGACACGGGACCTGTGAAGCCCCCTCCCAATCAAACGCCCTCGCTGTCCAGAGAATCCGGTGTCCTGTGGGAGAAGCTCGTATCACCCCAGGCTTCTACCTACCGGCACGTTACGTCATCCATACCGTAGGGCCCATGTGGTTCGACAGCCCTTCTTGCCGGGTTCCTCATTGGCCGGGGGAAGCCCAGCAGGAGGGTGACCCTCGTGCACTGCTCGGGGACTGCATCGCTTCCTGCATGGTGCTTGCCCAGGAGCAAGAGATACAGACAATCGCTTTCCCAGCCATCTCCTGTGGGGTCTTCGGGGGTAGTATCCCCGTGTTCGCCAAGGTGGCCTGGGAGATACTGACCCACCCGGAGTTCAATGTCCGGGTACTCAACTGGTCCCCTGTCACAGACGTCACTTTCATCCTCTTCCGGGAGGAGGAATACCAAGCTTTCAAAGGCACCTGGGAGGCTCTAACATGACCCCTCTAATGGTGATAGGCATCCTTCTCGCCCTCTGGGTCAGCTATCGGATTGGTCTCCGCCGGGGGTTCCAGAAAGGCCAGAAGAACGTAGATGAAGAGGTGGCCAAGGCTTTGGTGGCAGCCCGGGAAACCACAATCGAGATACTGCAATCCTTCTACCGACAGGCCCTCTGGATTGCCCGCCAAGCGGTGGCTCAAGCCCACCAGGACCAACCTGAAGAAACCAAACTGGACACCACCTTTCACTGAGAGGAAACTCCCTTGACCATTCTAGAATTAGGAACGCCAGTTCGACTCAAAGACGGTGTGGAAGGACCACCCTGCCGGACAGGCGTAGTCGTGGCACACCGGCCCCAGAACGGGGGCTACCTCGTCAAGCACCTGGAACCTGACCCGGAATTCAAGACCGACCCCATCCTGCAAGCGATGAGCGACGGCCAGACGTTCGGGTGGTGTTACCACGAAGTGGAGCCCATCCAATGACGCCCCAGGAAGAGCTGCGAGAACACCTCCAGAAGGAAGGAGCTTACGCCATCTTCGTCACCGGAGCCGGAATCAGCCTGGCCTCTGGCATCCCCACTTTCCGGGGCAGTGACCCAGGGGCTGTCTGGGCCGAGGATGTCCTGGAGATGGGGACACTGAAGTTCTTCCAGCACAAACCAGTCAAGGCCTGGCAGTGGTATCTGGAGAGGTTCAGCAAATGCCGGACAGCGGATCCTAACCCCGCCCACATCGCCCTGGCAGACATCGAAGCCTGGCTGATGGACCGGGGGTGTGAGTCCCTGACCGTCACCCAGAACATCGATGGGCTTCACCTGGCAGCAGGGACCTTGAACCTGGCCGAGGTCCATGGATCCGCTCGCAAAATCCGATGTTCGAGCAAGAATTGCGTCAATGGGGCCCCTGCTGGGTTCCTGCCCTGGTCTGATGAGTTCTTCATCAAGTTTCTGGAGGAGCCTACCCACCAGAACCTCCCCCGCTGTCCGCAGTGCAACCGCATCCTCAGAGCCCACGTCCTCTGGTTCGACGAATACTACTCAGCTCATGAGGACTATCACATCGACGACGTCTATCTGGCTGTCGACAAGGCCACGGTGGTGGTGTTCATTGGCACCTCGCTTTCGGTTGGGGTCACAGACTACATCCTGTCGGAGTCTCTCAACAACGGGGTTCCTGTCTTCACTGTGGACCCCAACATGGAAGAAGTTGCACCCCCTCCCCAGGTTTTCCTTCTGGGACCCCCCGCCAGCTGGAAACTGATCCGAGAGCCAGCGGAGGTCTTCCTGCCCTCCTTGATGGACTCCCTGGGGTAAGAGGGATATGAAAGACAACAGCACATTCCTCAGCATCGACATCGAAGCTGATGGCCCCGTTCCTGGGCTCAACTCCATGCTCTCTTTTGGGGTGGCGGCTTTCAGGCTGGACTCCGAGGACCCCCGCAAGCCTCTAGCCACCTTCGAGGCAAACCTTGACACCATTATGGGACCCGAATGGCCCCTGTGCCGCCAGAGCCGGAGCACAATGGATTGGTGGGCCAGGCAACCAGAAGCCTGGGAGGCCTGCCGCAAGGACCACCGACCACCTGATGAGGTCATGCCCGAATTTGTCAGCTGGTGCCGGGAGCAGCCAGGCGACCTCGTGGTCGTGGGCTATCCTGTCACCTACGACTTCATGTTCCTGTACTGGTACGTCTGGGTCTTCGGGGGACTCTCGGATAACGAACGCTGCCCCTTCGGTTTCCAAGGTTTCGACCTAAAGACCCTGGCCGCCGAGAAGATGGGTGTGCCTTTCCGAGCCGCCACCAAACGACGGATGCCCAAACGCTGGTTCAAGGGAGCCCCAAAGCACAACCACAACGCCCTGACCGATGCGATTGGCCAAGGCATTCTGTTCATCAACATGATGCTGGATAGGTAGGACAATGGACAGGTCTGACATGCCTAACAAAGAGGAGTTCCAAGAGTTCCTCAGCACCCCTGAGGGGAAAGCTGCGGTGAAGGCCTTCGTGGGGGGAAAGATGCTCGACTCGACCATCCAAATGGCGGGGGGAAGGTTCCTGGTCAAAGGACAGAAGATCAAGGTCGGCTCTATTGACTACTTCGTAGTCGATGGCATCGAACACAGAGAAGGGCACTATCTCATCGCTCCTGATCTGTCGGAACACCATGACACCGCTTGGGAGACCCCCACAGCTCCTGTCATGGTCCTGTACCACCGGCCCACTGTGGAGTGGATGAAAGAGCTGAGAGATAACCCAGCACAGGTGTTGGGGGAACTCATGGGCCAGGCAGCGGACGCAGCGGTGGAAGCAATGAAGACCGATGAGTGAAGACCCCCTAGTCAGGTTTCACACCAGGGTCCTCAGAAAGTCACGGGGACGACAAGGTGAGAGTGAAAGTGTCGAGTGGCTGAGAAACCTCCGCACCAAACTCCAGAGAGAAGAAGGCTCTTACGAGTATCCCCACATCAGCCTGGAAGACTGGAGCGAGTTCATGCTGCTGGCCCCCTTGTTTCCGGCAGAAGCCCACAACGCTGAGTTCGCCATTGGGTTTGGGGTCACCCTTTGGAACTTTCCGCCCGCCCCTGGGGTCGGACGAGACCACATGGAGCGTCTCTGCACCGTCACCACCAGCCATCTCTCCCCCGAGCTGCGGGAGAGACTCGGGGTGTGGGAGGACCGCTGCAACGCCTCTTTCTATGCTGGCTGGGAGATTTTCAGCCCGATCACGCATCGTCCCCAAAACATCGAGTGGTGCAAGATGTTTGGTCTCAGGGTGCCGGCTTCCAAGAACTACTACGACTACTAGGACCCCATGAACGCTTTCATCGATCAGATGACTAGGAAGCTCATCGTTGGGTGGGCTGACCACCAGGTTCAGCACGGGTGCATCCCGGAGAACATCCCCAAGGCCTACTTCAAACACGCCCTAGCCAAAGGATGGATCTCGAAGAAGGACCACACCAAGCTGAATGCCCTCGGCTGGAAGACCGCCGTCAGTTTCCTCAAAAGATAAGCCATGGGGTCCCGTCGGTGGACCGAGGAAGACTTCGCCACCCTGGAGAGGTTCCTCGACCTGGAGACGGACGTCGAGATAGGGCGTCGTCTCGGACGATCAGCTAGTGCCGTAGCGCACAAGCGCCAGCAACTCAGGCAGAAAGCCACAGGGAAAAAGCGACACCAACCAAGGTGGACCAAGGAAGACCTTGCCATAGTCCTCACCTACTGGGGGACCGAGTCAGGTAAGGAAACAGCTGCCAGGGTGGGTCGTTCCTACTATGCCGTCCGCAAGAAGATTTGGAAGGTATTCGGATCTGGAGGGGTACTCCGGGGACGGTGGACCATCAACAAGCTGATAGCCCACTCGGGCTACGATTACTACCAGATCACCAAAGCCATTGAGGCTTTGGACATCCAAACCAAACGGTCCATTGCCGGTGGGACATACAGGCCCTACAGGCTTTTCAACCAGGAACAGGCTGAGAGGATCCTTGAGTGGCTCAAGGAAAGGACCGTCATGCCGGACGGTACCTTCATCTCCCGCCTGGGGAACCCGGTCCACTCCTGGGGTCGTTTCTATGACCGCTGCCAGAACTGCGGCACCAACGGAAACAGCAGATCAGAACGCCACTGTGCCAATGGGCTCTGCGAGAGCTGCTACCGGATCTTCTATGTGAGGCCCCGAGAGGTTGAAGCTAGGAAGAGTTCCGCCGGAACCTCTCAGGAAGAAGAGCCCACCTAGGCCTTGGAACCCGCATCAAGGTGCTGGTCATCTTGCCCGTAGCCCACTTAGGGACCCGTCCCATCCTCTGGTACAAGGTGGGTTCCCGCGGGACCTCAAGGGGCACTGCTCTGCGAACCAAGATCACCCTATTCTGCACTAGACTTCCTTTCGTGCTGCTTGGAGGGCCATGCCGTCCAGATCCCAAATGATATTGTGGATGGCCCAGACCCCGTCGTAGGTCTTCCTCTTGGTGACCTTACCACCAACAGGACGCAGGCCGATCTGGTTTGTCCTCTCGACATCCATGATCGCATCCAGCTTATCCGGAGTCCCCGTCAGGAGGATTGACACGCTGGTTCCCTCGGGACCTGTCGAAGCAAAGTACAGGTGACCCTTCGCCTGGGAAGCCCATTTGATCGGGAGCGCACCGCCCCAATGGGAATCGATCATCTTCACCAGGTCTGCCCACCACTGGTCCTTGCGGTTCCACCAGGACGTGGTGTTGATGCCCATCATGTGATCTGACTTGGGCCTCTTGATAGCAGCCGCCTCTTTCACCAAAGGCAGGAGATGCTCCCTGAGGTCAGGATTTTTGTAAGCCAAACGGATGAGCTGGCCCTTCAGAGTCTTCATGCGGAACCTCACAAAGTCCTGTCAATCTTTGCCTATAGGACCAGTATTGTTAGAGGTATGGAGGTCTGGTCATGATGTGGCACGATTTTGAGCTTTCTGGTTTCTCGACCGTCTATTCCGGGAGCTGGACCACAGTTAACAAGGTGACGTCAGCCCTGGAACTGTATCGGGCTCTCCAAGGAGCCAGGGGCGCAGGCCACACCACCATGGGCTATGACCTTGGCCCTAAGGACTGGGTGGGCTTCATAGAGGATGTGGACAACTTCAACCAGGTCGATCACATGATCGACCGACAAGACCTCTGGGCTACCCTTGAGGATGAACAAGTTCCTGACAGGTTCCGAGAGCAAGTCCAGACCAAAGAGGGGCGTCTCTCTCTGTTCGGTGGCCCTTTCACCCACATCACGGCAGAGGGTGAGCTTTTCGTCTACAACGAGGGTCCCGAGGGCATAGTCACGACCTTTGCCTCTTCAGCCCTTGCTTCCAAGCGTCTAGCCAAGAAGGGCGACAAGGGAGTCTGGAAGGAGCACGTTGACCGCCCCCATGAGAGCGGCGGGGTAGACCAGGATACAGGCAAACCCTACACCAAGAGGGTGCCCACAGGAGAGAAAGCTCCTGTTCGGGTCACCGAAGACCAGAAGCCAGATTCAGACCGAGTGAAGATCGCCCCTCGAAAGGCCTCCGACGATGATGCAGCCAAAGAAGTCCCAGCCAAAGAGGTAGAGCTGGAAGACCCGGACTGATAATTCCGTAATAGTGGTCCTTCGAGGCCCCGAATATTCACCATATATTACTGATTATTGCTGATACCGGATGGGTAGGTCAGCTTTCTCCAGCATGAGAGTAGAGAGGGGTAGAACTCTGACGCTGGAGAGACCATGTCTGACCCCAAGCTCACCAAGAACGAAGTCCTGGCTGTGCTCCACGCCATCGAGTGGCGTGAGATCACGCTGGAGACAGATACACCACCCGCTGAGGTCTACGCCGGGGACTGCCTCTACAAGGCATCCAACGGCTGGACCCTGGTGGTCTTCAATGACTGTGGGGAATGGGACTACCTGTCCTCGGCCGAGGCACCGGATGGTCGGAAGTGGGAGTTCGACGATGGCAACCTGGACTACCGGGGGCCAGTTAACGAGCCCGAGTGCTACCGGCTGTGGGGCATCCCACCGTATCTTTCCACGCCAGAGGGAGAGCCCTGGCTCCGGACCCTTCCGGAAGATGCTGAGGTGTCCTTCCGCCGGCCCAAGGACATCGAGGTGTCCCTGGCCTGGTACGAGCTGATAGGGGCCCTGGCCCACTACCGACAGCTGACCGGTGGAGAACTCACCAGAGAGGACATCAAGTTCCTCAAGTCTCACGAGATCGAGACCCCCGAGGAGGACCCGGACTCGAAACAGGGCCTGGACTGAAATCCGCCAAGGTTGGCGGATTTTGGGAGCTGATTTTCCAGCTTTTTGGAAGCTCGGAGTAGAGAGGTAGCCCAGCACCTTACAAGCTGGTGACCGGATCAGGCGCTTCGTGAGGCAACATGCAGGTTGACAGAACTACCGTCTACAAATTCTATCTCAAGCCCCCCACCGAGAACGCCCATCTCATCGACGAGACTTTGTTTCAGGGGCACGTCCGAAAGAACGAGCTGATCGCTGTGGCTCGGGCAGAAAAAGAGGCCCTGTGGGAGTTGGACTCCCCTGAGATCAAGAAAATGTGGGATGACCTCCAGCCTGTCTACGAGGAGCGTAGGGCAATCCGGGACGAAATCTCGGACCTGCGGAGGAAGCGTCCCAAGGGGGACGCGAAGAAAACCTCTCATCAAGCCAAGATCGATCGGCTCAGGGAGAAGGGCAAGGCCCTGACCAGGAAAATCAAGAACACCAAGAAGGAGCTTAGCCGGCTCCGGGGGGCACAATTCAGCGAGATCCCTGGGTTCAGGGACAAGTACAACGCCGTGAAGAAGACCTGGTCCGCCATACGTAAGGAAGCCCGCCAAGGCAGGCTCGACTCCAGCAGGCACCCGGATCTTTACCGGGGCACAGAGGAGGAGTCTTACAGGGCTAGTGAGAGTTCCCGAAAGAAAAGCAAGGGCCTGCCAAGGTTCCAGAGGTGGGACGGCGAAGGGTGCCTCGGTATCCAGCTGCAAAATAAGCAGACCCAAGCAGAGGTGTTTGGGGGCAGGAACACTTTCTGTCAGATCAAGCCGGTTGATCCTAACGCCTGGGACCCAAGCATACCGAAAGGCCAGAGAAAGCCTCTCCAACGGACTACCCTCAGGGTCCGGATCCAGTCCGAAGGGAAGAGAAAGACCCCGGTCTGGGGGTCATGGCCCATGCTGATGCACCGGCCACTCCCCGAGGGAGCGGTGATCACCCACGTTCGTGTCACCCGTGAGAAGCAGGCAAACTACGATCGCTGGTTCGCCCACCTCCAGGTGAAGACGCCACAGAGCTGGACCCGAGCCGATGAGTTCACATACAAGGACGGCATGAAGGCTGTCGCCCTCGACTTTGGATGGCGTGCCACCAAGGAGGGTGAACTCCGAATCGGCTACTGGGTGGACACCGACGGTGACCACGGGGAGATATCCTTGCCTGGGAGCCTGAAGCACTCCCATGAGTTCGTCCAGAGCAAGCAAGGCCAGAGAGACCAAAACAGGGATGCCCTCCTGGAGGGTCTTCTGGAGGACTTGGGGGACAGGGACAAGCTCCACCCTGAGGTCCGTGAGTTCACCAGAGGCATCTCTAAGTGGAGGTCCAACAAGAAGCTGCACCTGCTTCTTTGCAGGCACTGGCCGAACCTGCCAGAAGCTGCCTGGGAACGATTGGAGGCGTGGGCCTATCTGGACACCCATCACTGGCAGGTCGAGGCGGGCAACCGGTGCAAGATCCCACGCCGGAGGAATGACATCTACGCCAAGCTGGCCGCGGAGTGGGTCCAGAAATACGACGTCATCATCCTTGAGGGGATTGAGCTGAGGAACCTGGCCAAGAACGCGGACCCAGAGTCCAAGGCAGACCTTCCCAACTCGATTGCAGCCCGCAACAATGGAGCCAGCCGGAACAGGGTGCGAGCCGCCCCTGCCGCCTTCAAGCAGGCCCTGATCAATGCCTGCGCTCGGACTGACACCATGATCCTGAAGGTGCCAGCCCAGAACACTAGCAAGGTCTGTGCCGACTGCGGCCACAAGAACAAGCTCACCAAGGAAATGATGCAAACTTGCAAGGGCTGTGGGGTGGTGTTTGACCGGGACTACAACGCAGCCCGTAACATCTTGGCGAGGGGTCTGGATGTAATCAAAGACCCAGAGTCGCTCGCAAAGGTTATGTTGGTGGAGAAACCCAAGGAAGGGATGTACCACCGAGGCAAGAAAGAGTAGTAGAGATGGGCGCTCCACTGGGTCACTCGCAGGGGACTAAAAAAGCTCTTTGAAAATCTGCACTTGACCGGAAAGGGTGAGAAGAGGTAGCCCAGCACCTTACAAGCTGGGACTGATTGTCAGCCACGGTGCACGTCACCTATCCTCAAGCGGGGTGAGAAGAGGTAGCCCAGCACCTTACAAGCTGGGACGATGAGGTGGGACTCGATCTCGGAGACGATGTACCGCTCGTGAGAAGAGGTAGCCCAGCACCTTACAAGCTGGGACGGCCGTGGAATAGGGTTATCGCACCGTCCAGAAGGCAGGGGTGAGAAGAGGTAGCCCAGCACCTTACAAGCTGGGACCGCAGCGTCCGCTCGTTGACGCCGAGGTGGGCCGCGAGGTGTGAGAAGAGGTAGCCCAGTACCTTACAAGCTGGGACATGACGACGTTCACTCCCGCGGGCGGCTCGAACCGCCGGAGTGAGAAGAGGTAGCCCAGCACCTTACAAGCTGGGACCTGATTGGGATAGTCATCATTGTCCGGGCTCCTCTTTGAGCCGAGTGAGAAGAGGTAGCCCAGCACCTTTGAAGCTGGGACTAGGGCGTTTCTGAGGCGGTCAACGAGGAGGACATCCTGGTGTGAGAAGAGGTAGCCCAGCACCTTACAAGCTGGGACTTACACCTGACCCTGCCGGACCAGCTGAAGTCTGCGGCGTGAGAAGAGGTAGCCCAGCACCTTACAAGCTGGGACGAGGCCGGAGTAGGTGGGTTGAGTGGGTTGAGGGAACAACGATTCCCGCAAGTGAGAAGAGGTAGCCCAGCACCTTTGAAGCTGGGACCCTGGCAGGTCCAGGAGTACATCCACCAGGGGTACTACTGGTGAGAAGAGGTAGCCCAGCACCTTTGAAGCTGGGACTAGATCCTGGTCTGCGCCGCCTTTCTCAAAGGCTCAAGTGTGAGAAGAGGTAGCCCAGCACCTTTGAAGCTGGGACTGAGAATAGGATGTCGCTCAGCGTCGGTCGGCATAGAAAGACGGTGTGAGAAGAGGTAGCCCAGCACCTTTGAAGCTGGGACGCCCTGGCCCGCACCACCTGCCCCATGCAGGAGGCCAGAAGTGAGAAGAGGTAGCCCAGCACCTTTGAAACTGGGACGATCAGGAGGACTGCCTCCGGCTGGATGGTCCGTCCCCTCGTGAGAAGAGGTAGCCCAGCACCTTACAAGCTGGGACGAGCCCTGGGTCATCCGTACTTTCGGGGACACCCCCATGGTGGAAAGAGGTAGCCCAGCACCTTTGAAGCTGGGACGAGATAGACATCCAGGCTGCCCGTTGGACGCTTGGTCGTGAGAAGAGGTAGCCAGACGGCAGCAAGCCCTCGCCGACCGACCGCTGTGGTCATGGGCTGTGAGAAGAGGTAGCCCAGCACCTTACAAGCTGGGACGGAGAGAAGATCGGCCTCACCGTCAGAGTTAAGTGCTGCGTGAGAAGAGGTAGCCCAGCACCTTACAAACCGGGGCGGACGCGAGTTAGGGCCACAACCTGGGGTCCATGTGGCATCCCGGAAGTCTTCGGCTGCTCCCAGATGTCGTCCTCGACCTCTCCGAACAGCTCGATAGTCCCTTCCGGCTGCCCTTGGGATATGTCTACCCCAGCTCCCCATAACAG
>Ga0209536_100005625_pt1 | contig 19416 bp, 16 predicted proteins | sample DeeMarSeWOR28_12_FD_187461 | JGI IMG/M metagenome (GOLD analysis project Ga0209536, IMG submission 187461) | Marine sediment microbial communities from White Oak River estuary, North Carolina - WOR-2-8_12 (SPAdes) (version 2) | ecosystem: Environmental > Aquatic > Marine > Intertidal zone >...
TCGATTTGCTACTATTTACAAGTATGATGGTGTCAGCTGGCAAAATTATGCTTCAATGCCTGATAATGATGTTTGGGGAATTAGTTCCGCAATTAATGGCAACACTGCTTATGTTTATGGAGGTTGGCCTTCAGGTATTCGTAGATTAAGAATTTATAATTTCGTAGATAATACTTGGGATTTTGCACCCAACAGTCCAAATATACAAACTGTTTATGGTCATACCATTGAATATGTAAATGGCTTTGTCTACGTGTTCTTGAATGGATACGTCGATAAATATGATGTTAATGCTAATACATGGACTCAAGCAGCAACACTAACTCAGAACGGATCGTGGTTGCATTCTACAGTATATCAGGATGAAGTATATCTGGTTGGATGGGAATTAGCAAAATTCTATAAATATACACCTGCAACCAATCAATGGACACAGCTTGCAGATCTTCCTTACTTTGTTACCGGCGCTTCTTTAAAATGTGTTGATGACAAGATTTACTGCGTTGGTGGATCATCAAGTCCAGGTGGTGCTGGCTTTAACAATACTTTAGTTTATGATGTAGCAACAAATCAATGGACGGATGCGGGAATATTTCTAACTGATGACAGAGCCTATATGGCTGATGTTATTTATAAGAATAATTTCTACGTCATAGGTGGACTGGGTGTCGGTGCAATCGCTGTTAACGATGTTGAATTAATAGTAGCGGGGCCATCTGCTGTTGAAACAATCGAAGGAATTCCTAAGGGGTTTCAATTATCGCAAAACTATCCCAATCCATTCAACCCTTCTACAACAATTAAATTTTCAATTCCAAACGAAGAGTTCGTATCACTAAAAGTATTTAATTCTTTAGGAGAAGATGTAGCAGAGATTTTAAATGAAACTAAAGCTGCTGGTAACTATTCAGTTTCTTTTAATGCACAGAATTTTACTAGCGGTGTGTACTTCTATACTATAAAAGCAGGTGAATATTTAGAGACTAAAAAAATGATTCTACTTAAGTAAGGTTCTATCAAAATGGAGATAAATAAACAGGATAAAAAAATGAAGAATTTTAAGTTACTAATTATAGCTTTACTAATAGTCTTAACCAGCAATTCTAGATTCCTTTATTCACAGTGGTCCACTGATCCAACTGTGAACAATCCTATTTGCATTGCAGGAAGTGAGCAAAATCATATAAATATTACTTCAGATGGTGATGGTGGGGCAATAATTGTCTGGGAAGATAACAGGGGCACAAGCACCGATATTTTCGCACAGAGAATTGATAGAGAAGGCAATACGAAGTGGTCCGAAAACGGAATTACAGTTTGTAATGCTCTTTTCTCTCAATTAGAACCTGATCTTGTTAGCGATGGTGATGGTGGGGCAATAATAGTATGGAAAGACTTTAAATATGATTATGATATCTATGCTCAAAGGGTTGATGCGGATGGAAATATTCTTTGGCAGAATAATGGAGTTGCAATATGCTCTGAAACTGGTTATCAGGAGGACTTCAAAGTCGCTAGTGATGGTTATGGTGGAGCTATTATAGTCTGGGAAGATGCTAGAGTAGTTGGAGATTTTAATATTTATGCCCAACGAATTTCATCTGATGGTAGTTTAATTTGGGCCGTAAATGGTATTGCTGTCTGCTCTGTGACAGGTCACCAATTGAAACCAGATATTTCGATTAATGAAAATGGTGGTGCAATTATTGCCTGGGAAGACAACCGTAATGTATTCACAGATATTTATGCTCAGAGTGTAAACGCTAACGGTGAATTTTCATGGACGGTTAATGGCATTGCAATCTGCACAGCCACAGATGGGCAGGATTCTCCTAAACTAACCAGCGATGGCTCCGGAGGTGCGGTAATTGTCTGGAGAGATCATCGCAGAGGATTTTATGACATATATACTCAGTCGGTTAACTCGCTAGGCATTATACAATGGCAGGCTAATGGTTTGCTTCTACTTCTAGCAAGTTCTTATCCACCAGCTCGTTTAAGCATTGTTGGTGATAGCAACGGTGGAGCAATAGTCTGCTGGGATGAAGACAGAACAGAACTGAATTATGATATCTTCGCTCAAAGAGTTAATCACTCCGGTGCTATGCTTTGGCAGAATGGTGGCATTTATGTTTGCGGAGCAGAAATGGGGCAAGTTTATCCAAAAATGATTGCAGACGATAATGGAGGGGCTATAATTACTTGGTATGATTATCGTAATCAACTTGACACAGATATTTATGCGCAAAGAGTGAGCTCAAATGGAGAATTTTATTGGATTGTTGACGGGATAGGAGTCTCGGTCGCCAATATAGAACAAATAAACCCTGTGATAGTTGATGATGGTAATAGCGGTGCAATCATTGCCTGGGTAGATTATAGAAACTTACAAAGTGATATTTATTCTCAGCAAATAAACCATGATGGCACTATTGGTAATCCAACTGATGTAAATGAAAATATTATTAATTTCAATTATAAGCTTAGTCAAAACTTTCCAAATCCATTCAATCCTTCCACAACAATTTCTTTTTCTATACCTAACGAAGAGTTCGTATCACTAAAAGTATTTAATTCTCTAGGAGAAGAAGTCGCTGAGTTGCTGAATGAAACAAAACCAACAGGGAACTATTCAGTCTCTTTCGATGCAAGTAGTCATTCCGGCAATGTCCGGAATCTGACAAGTGGAGTGTACTTTTATAAAATTAAAGCGGGCAGCTTTGTTGAAATAAAAAAGATGATTCTGATGAAGTAATCAGTATCAACATCAATTATTTGAAAATTTAATAGGAGAAGAAATGAACGGACAGTTACAAAAAAGAAAAATGAGTATAACATTTTTCTGGGGCTTGATTGCAATCGCAATAATGTTATTTAATTCATATGCTCAACAACCAGAGTTGAGATGGTTAGGTACACTTGGCGGTAATGAAAGTGAAGCTCGTGCGGTTTCAGCAAACGGATCAGTAGTTGTTGGTGTAGCTGACGATTCAAATGGTAATCCGCGTGCATTCAGATGGACGGCGGCTACCGGAATTCAGGATCTCGGAACACTCGGAGGAGATTGGAGCGAAGCTACTGATGTCTCAGCTGATGGATCTGTTATTGTGGGATGGTCCTACGATGCAAATGGAATTTACCGGGCCTTTAAATGGACTACTGCAACAGGCATGCAGGATTTAGGTGCGGGTGATTTTAGCAAAGCTTATGGTATTTCTGGAGATGGTTCAGCGATTATAATAGATATTTATCCCAGCGCGTATCGCTGGACACTTTCAGGAGGATTGGAGGACTTAGGTAATCTTGGGGGAAATTCGACTGGAGCCTCTGATGTTTCTTCTGACGGTTCTGTAATAACTGGATCTTCGAGTAACAGTTCCGGTGACCCATATGCATTTCGTTGGGTCGAGGGGGCTGGTATGGAACAGATTGGTACCTTTTATAGTTTTGCACGGGGCATATCTGGTGATGGTTCAACTGTTACTGGATCTGAAACAGGCAGCACCGGGCTCCACCGTGCTTTTAAGTGGACACAAAGCGGTGGTTTTGAGTTTAATATTGCTGGGAACTTCAGCCAGGGAAATGCTGTCTCCGGAGATGGAATTATAATTGTAGGAGATTATGGCAATGGTGCCTTTCGATTATCAACAGCCGGGGGATTAGAAGCACTGAACCAGGTTTATTCAAGTCTTCTCACTCCGGGATCGGATTTATATACAGCTTTGGGCATTTCCTCTGATGGTCAATTTATTGTTGGCTACGGCCTCAATGGTGCAACAAACCAGGATGAAGGATATTTATTAGCTATAAATGGTATATCTTCTGTTAACGAAACGCAAAGTTTTCCAAACGATTTTGTTTTAAACCAAAACTATCCCAATCCATTCAATCCCTCAACAACAATTAAATTCTCAATTCCTAATGAGGAATTTATTTCTCTGGAGGTTTTTAATTCTTTGGGCGAAGAAGTAGTAGAGCTTGTAAATGAAACCAAGCCGATGGGCAATTACTCGGTTACGTTTGACGCAAGCGCATTAACAAGTGGTGTATACTTTTATAAATTATCTGCAGGCTCTTTTATTCAGACAAGGAAGATGATCCTTGTTAAATAAAAAACCTGGAAAACCGGACATGGAAAAGACTTTTGAACAAATAGAAAAAAAAGAAAAATTTTTTACTTCAGTAATGAATGTAATATTAATTATAATAACTCTTGCTGTTGTTATGATATTATTAAGCATATTAAGTTCTTTATGAAAACAAGATAAAAGAATGTTCAGTGAATCACTTAATAATCAATCTTATTTATCTTGAAAGGTTAGTGTGAAAGGGGGTGTTAAAAATCAAAAATCTTTCTTATTCTTAAGTAATAATTTAATTAAATGAAACTTGCGATCTCTTTTAGCCTTTTCTTTTTAATGACCGGCACCTTCGCACTCTTTGCGGGATAACCAACCACTAACAAAAGAAACGGTCTTTCGTTTTTGGGTCTTCCTAGCATTTCATTTAAAAAATTCATTGGGCTCGGTGTATGTGTAAGTGAAACTAAACCCGCATTGTGAATTGCCGTAAGTAACATCCCGGTTGCAATTCCTGTTGACTCCATTGCATAGTATTGCTTAACCTGTCTGCCATCAGGCAGAATATCGTAGCTTTTGTAAAAAATTGCAATTAAAAATGGTGCTGTTTCTAAAAATGGTTTATTTGAATCGGTGCCAAGCGGTTCGAGTGCTTCCAGCCATTCTTTGGGTGCACGATTGCTGTAGAATTCTTTTTCTTCTTCCTCTGCAGCAATTCTTATTTTCTTTTTTAATTCGGAATTTGAAATAACAACAAAATGCCAGGGCTGCATGTTCGCACCGCTTGGTGCTGAGCCTGCAGATTTAATAAAGTTTTCAATTACTTCTCTTGGAACCGGTTTATTTGAAAAATCTCTTACTGTTCTTCTCCTTTGTAAATCGGAATAAAACTCCGCTGATCGTGTAATCAATTCATCGCTTGAATATTCTTTGAAATCCTTTAACGAGATAAATCTTGGTTTTGCCATAATTATTTTTTTCTGATTAATATTTTTTCAAAGATAAACACTTAATTATTATTTTAACAAAAAAGGCGATCAAAAGATTGACCGCCCTTCTTAAACTATTCTATTTGATCCAGAATTAATTTAGGAGCACCTGTCCTCCGAAGCTCCCTCTATTTATAATTATTAGCGAAGGAGGATCATTTTCTTTGATTCAATATAACTGCCAGATTCAAGCCTGTAAAAATAGGTTCCGCTGGTTAAATTACTTGCATCAAAATCAACTGTAAATTCTCCTGCTTGTAAATCCCTTTCAACTAAAGTTGTAATATGATTTCCAATTACATCAAATACTTTCAAAGTTGTAAATCCTGATTTATAAATTCTGAATCCTATAGTTGTATTAGGATTAAAAGGATTTGGATAGTTCTGTTCCAGTTTGTAACTGCTTACCGTGACAGGATCTGTATTTGAATTAATAACAATTGTGCTTAAAAGTTTTCTTTCGTAAGCACCGTTACCGTGTGTCATCACTCTTAAAACATCATTAACCCTGCAGATATTTAAATCCATTCCCTGCACACCGTCAGGCAAACCATTGTTAAAATCCTGCCAGTTTCCGCCGCCATCGGTTGAAACATATACTCCCATATCAGTTCCGATATAAACGTGGTTATTGTTATTCGGATCAACAATAACTGCCGGGATGGGAACATCAGGCAGATTATCGCTTATATCTGTCCAGTTATCGCCGCTGTCGGTGGATTTAAAGACATGTCCGCTTCCAAAACCGTAAAATGTTAAATAAACTATTTCATCATTTAAAGGATCAACTGCAATATCCGAAGGAAAGCGATCGGGCAAAATTCCTGTAATGTTTACCCAGTTTGTCCCGCCGCTTGTTGTCCTGAAAACGTTACCCCTCGATGTTTGAAGAGGTGCAGTTGCAACATAAACTTTTTCGCTGTTCTGATAGCTTATATCCATTGCTAGTGCAGGATTTCCGTCAAGTACTGTATTGCTGTTAGTTGCAGTCCAGTTATTTCCTAAGTTCGTTGATTTAAATATTTTATCCCTGCCAGCATAAATAATTGCACTGTTTCCATAAAATGTTCTAAATGGTGCTATAAAACTTGTTATTCCAGCACTTGGGGGGGTAATTGTAGAAAAATTATTTCCACCATTCGTGGACCGCTGCATATTTAAATTTTGCCATGATGCAAACACAATATTATCATTTGTCGGATCAATTGAAGTCCAGCTTCCATCTCCGCCAATTACCCTTATCCAGGCCAAATCTCCATCATAAATTACGGTACTGTTATCCTGCAACCCCCCAATTGCCTTTAAAGAATCTGTTTGTGAACTTGATGTTCCATTATAAAACTGGGTTGTCTGCAGTCTTCCATTGTGTGATTCATAAGTATCACCGAAATCTGTAGTTCTGAAAACACCTCCGTCTGTTCCAATATAATAAGTGTTCATATCAGTCGGGTGCTGAGTAACAACGTGTGCATCCGAATGAGTGTAATCCGCCGGCCCCTCTTGCCCGCCTATTGGAGGTCTTCCAAGAATCAAACCGCCGGAAGATTTTTGAACAACAGTTGAACCGCTGTTTGTAGATTTATAAACTTCTATTCCAATTATTATTAGATTATCCGGATTCGATTGATCAACTGCAACATCGTGCGAGAACCAGCCCTGCCATTTAGAATAGTCTACCTGGGACATTATATTCCAGTTTAATCCTGCATCGGTCGATTTACAAAGCCAGCTTGCATTGTTGCCATTGACGTAGAAGCCATGCCCAATACTTGCGTAAACTATACTTGGATTGGCCTTATAAATATCTAACTGAATTTTCCCTTCGTAATAAGTTGGAAGCCCGGATGTGATGTGAGACCAGGTTGTCCCACCATCAGTTGTTCGATAAATTCCAAAGCCTGTGCTGGCAAAATTTCCGTGTCCGGTAATTACAATATTTGTATCAACGGGATTGATAATTAAATCCATTCCCATCATAATATTGTGAACCTGCTGCCATGTTACACCTGCATCAAAAGATCTGTAAATTCCCTCTGTTGTTGCTGCCCAGACTGTATTAGGATTTAAAGGATTTATTTCAACAGACCAAACTCCTCTTCCGGAATTGTAAGCCCAGTCTAGACTTTTGTTCCATGTTTGTCCGGCATCCGTGGATTTTAATATACCAATGCCGTAAGTTCCTCTCATATTTCTGTAGGCAGCACCGTAGCTTGCACCTGAATAATTATAAACTTCACCCGTTCCTATATAAATTATATTAGAATCGTTTGGCGCAACTGAAATTGAGCTGATGCCCAGAACCGGGAAACCTGTTGGCACATAATGCCAGGCATCAACACCAACTCCTGCTGTGTAGCTTCTCCATAATCCACCGCTTGCAGAACCGGCATAAATTGTATTTGGATTCTGGGGATTAAAAGTAATTGCATTAGTTCTGCCACCAGTATTGTGGGGACCAATTGCATACCATGGATCAACAAATGAAGTAAACTGCAGTTTATCAAATGAAATTAACTCTGCCTGGTTTAAGGCATTAATAAATCCTTCAGCTGGGATATCATCTTCGGGATAAGCTCTTACCATGTTCCAGAATTCCATGGCATGGAATGCACCCGAGACTTTCTCTTCATTTTTAATTGAAGAATTCCAGTGATCTACTAAGGATGTGAATGCTCCAAATCCGGTTACAAATGTTGCGAGAAGAAAAATTGTAAAGATGGTATGTCTTTTATTCATAATGATTTCACCCTTTTTTTATTAATCTTTTCTTGAGTTGCTGATTATTTAAAAATAAGATTAAGGCAGAAGGATATTAATATCAACACTAATAAAATACCGAATTAAATAAATAAAAAAGGCGTACCGAAGTACGCCTATGGGAGGAGGCTGAAAACTTAATTAATGCTCAATAAGTAAGGCTTAATTTTTTCTTCAAGCTGATTTTTGGGAACGGCCCCAATAACTGCATCAACTACTTTTCCATCTTTAAATATTCCTAAAGTAGGAATGCTTCTTATTCCGTAAGTCATGGCAATATTCTGGTTTTCATCAGTATTAAGTTTTACCACTTTTAATTTTCCTTCATATTCGTCGGCTATTTGTTGAACAATTGGGGCAACCATTCTACAGGGTCCGCACCAAGGAGCCCAAAAATCAACAAGCACAGGTGTATCCGAGTTCAAAACTTCCTGTTCAAAATTGAAGTCTGTTCCTTCGACCACATTCTTCATTAATTCTTAACCTTTAATTGTTTTTAGATATTTGCACATATATGATGAGGGCACCACCGCTTAAGATTCAGTTGAAATTTGATGAAAATCACATGATTTGTGTTGAATTTAAGTCTAAATGTCTACTTAATCAAAAATTTGAAGGAACTTACAACTCAGCTTCCATCTCATTTTCGTAGTATGAACGGTAAGTTTTAATAGCACTTAAAATTGATTCGGCAAGCTGCTGCTGACCGGTTTTACTTTTAAGAAATTTTGCATCGTCTTTATTTGAGATGAATCCGGTTTCAATTAAAACGCTTGGCATTGATGCACCCACCAAAACGTAAAATCCGGCTTGCTTAACTCCGCGTGTATTAAGTTTAAGATTTGTATCGAATTCTTTATCGAGTAGCTCAGCAAACTTTTCGGAATATTTCATATAGGATGAATGCGCCATGCTAACGAGTATAAAATTTTCATCTGTAAGTTTTTCGTACCTGTCGGGATTATCTTCGTACTCTATTACGCTGTTTTCAGTTTCGGCAATCTCGATTGCTTCAGAAGTCCGGCCGGGTCTTAAAAGATAAACCTCTGTTCCGTTTGCATCAGTTGATTTTTTCTTTGTCGAATTACAATGAATCGAGATGAAAAGCTTTCCATTGTTTTCATTTGCGATTTTCCCCCGCTTGTAAAGATCAATGAAACTGTCATTTTTTCGTGTGTAGATTACTTTAACATCCGGCATTTCCTTTTTCAAAATTTCACCCAGCTTTAATGCGACTGCCAGTGTAATTTCTTTTTCTTTAATTTTATCAATACCAATTGCACCGGGGTCTTTACCACCATGTCCGGCATCGATTACAACAACATCAAAATTCCATTTTTCAAGATTCCTGTTTATAAAAGTGCCAGAAAAAACCTTGTTATGAATTGTAATTAAAATATCATTGCTGCCGGGTGCATTCATTACCTCATTTGTAGAATATTCTTCTCCAACATTAAAAATAAACTCTGCGTCCTGCCCAACATTTCTTGATTGAATACTTTTTACAAGATCTCCAACTTTTTCTTTGTTTATTTTTTCTACTTCAGCGTTAACTCTTCTAAAAATGATTGTAAGCTGATCATTATTATATGAACTGTAGTACGACGGAATTCTGGTTTTTGAATGAACACGTATCAAAGTACCGTTAGCTTTTTCTGTAATTGTAAGTCCGGTTATACCATATCCGAGTGTTGGTGGAAGATCCGGGTTATCAAATAACCAGTCTTTTCCTTCAAACAAAGAGGTAATTTGCTTTCCTATTAAAAGCTTATTTGGCTCTTCAAATGTCAGCTTTTTTTCAATAATCATTTCCAATGGATCGAGACTGTAAGCAATGGGAATATACGTATTACCATTCCTTAAATAGCTCGATGTTGGAAGCTGGTAAACCTTCGGCACACCTGTTGAACGTGGTGTAACTATTAAATAAGGATTTTTGGGTGTAGATTTTAAAAGTATGTAATTTGATTTGAGTTCAACTTTACCCGTTGTTTCATTTGCAAAAAAGCTGATGTCTAATTTTGCTGCAAGCTCAAGCATAGCAGCATAAATTGTTCCTTCCCTAAAAAACGCAGGAATGTATTTTGTCCCTTCATCTGTAACTATAGCGAGGTTGGTAATTTCCTGAGCGTAGGAATTGAAAAACAAAAAAAATGATATTGTAAAGAATGCTTTCAATTTCATTGGTTTTAAAAGCTTATCCAATGAAGGGGAAAAAGAATCCGCTTTTCTTTTTGTATTGTTCAAACTGGTCACCAAAATGCCTCGCAAGCAGCTTGTCTTCGACTAATGCTCGCATAATGTAAATTGGAATCTCAATTAATACAAAACCTGATAAAATGTAACTTAAGGTTGCCATCACCCCACCGATATCGACCAATATTTGGCAAAAGTATTGCGGGTGTCTTATCACTTTAAATGGGCCTTTTGTAATAAGCTCATGTTTTTTCTTTATCATTATATCCTGCGAATAATTATCGCCAAGTGTTTTAAAAGACCAAACCTGAAACCATGAAAAAATTAGATATAGAGCCAAACCAATGTAGCGTATTATATTGTATTCTTCTATGTACTCTAAAGTACCGATTTGAAATGCAGCCAGAATTAGAGCTATAAGTGATAGGGTTGAAACAACAGGAGGAAATTTTTGTAGAAAAGTTTTTGGCTTTTCTTTTATTTCAGCAACTGTTGATTTAAGTCCGCTTTTCGCACCTGTTATGTTTGCACCAAAAGTTGCAATTATGTTAATGAGTACAATTATGTTTACTGGATCCATTTTATCTTACTTTGGGAAGAAAATAAAAATTGCATTTAAGAAAATATAAATAAAAAGAAGTTTAATTGTAGAAAATTGATGACTGAAATATTCCAAATTACAATTCTCAAATGGCAAACAATTAACAAACTCCAAGATTAGAAATTTCAATGATTAACTTTTACAAATTGAAAAATGATAATTGGATATCATTTGCGATTTGTTGTTTGAAATTTGAGATTTAATCCTGCAGACAAAGCGCTCAGAACCTGATAATTCAAGTTCCTATATCTTTACCGTGTTTTTTCATAATCTCTATCCACTCTTCCATTGTAATCTGTTCCGATTCATCAATTAGCATTATTGGAATATCGTCTTCAATCCTGTAACGGCGGCGTGTTTTTTTATCTGTGGAAACAAGTGTATTACCATCTAAAACCAAGTCTGCTTTAGTCTCAGGGCAGCAGAGTATGTCTAAAAGCTCTTTGCTGATCATTATAAACTCACTTTTATTTCAAAAATAATAAATATTTCAATATCATTTAGTGTATAATTTTATTAAAGAAGTATTTAGCCCCAATTATTAAGTAAGGATATGAAATGGATACAAAAAAATTCCTTATTCTGCCAAACGAAAGTTTAAAGCTTTCTAAAATAAAAACTGATGAAACTTTAGGAATCAGTTCTAAAAAAGATTCGGTAAAGCTCCTTGAGAACAATGTTGATCGTATGCGAGAACTTCAGTCCAAACTTTATGCACAGGATAAATATTCTTTGCTTATAATTTTTCAAGCCATGGACGCTGCAGGAAAAGATGGAACAATAAAACACGTAATGAGCGGACTGAATCCGCAGGGCACGCAGGTTTTTTCGTTTAAGCAACCATCGAAAGAAGAACTGGATCACGGTTACCTTTGGCGGATAAACAAAGCTTTGCCTGAAAGAGGAAGAATTGGAATATTTAACCGTTCGCATTACGAAGAGGTGCTTGTAGTTCGTGTGCATGATTTGGTTAAGTATCAAAAAATTCCGGATAAGTTTAATAACAAAAGTATCTGGAAGCAGCGTTATCAGCAGATAAACGATTTCGAAAAATATCTTTACGAAAATGGTATAATTATTATAAAATTTTTTCTTCATGTTTCTAAAGAAGAGCAGAAAAAAAGATTTTTAAAACGTATTGAAGATCCTTCAAAGAACTGGAAATTTTCAATGGGAGATATTGAAGAAAGAAAATACTGGGATGAATATCAAAGAGCATATCAGGAAGCAATTTCTGCTACGACTAAAAAACATGCACCCTGGTATGTAATTCCGGCAGATAAAAAATGGTTTATGCGGCTTGCAGTTTCCGAAATTTTGGTTAAAGATATGAAAAAATTAAAACCGGAGTTTCCAAAACTTAACAGGGAACAGTTAAGTGCTTTGGATGAAGCAAGGAAAATTTTATTGAATGATTCGGAGCTAAAAGAAAGAGATGAGTAGAAAAATTTGTTTTTAATGTAAAGAATTTATAAAATACTACCCCTCACCCTAACGTCCCCCGTAAAACTCGTTCTCTTCTTGTAAGAGAGGGAGGGGGGACGATTTTAAAAAGTCCGTTTTTAATACAATTTATCTTCGGAAAAGTTCTTTTATTCTTTCCGGTGGGCGGGCGAGAATTGCTTTGTTTCCCCTTTCAATTATAGGTCTCTGCACCAGATCGGGATGCTTGATCATTAAATCTAAAATTTGTTCTTCGGAATAATTCTTCTCTTTTATTTTAAGTTTTTTGTAGACTAGTTCGTTTTTTCTCAGCACTTCCGATGGTTTTAGTCCTGTCTTCTTCAGCAAGGTTTTTAATTTTGATTTTGAAAACGGTTTGATGTAGTAATTCACCCTCTCAAAATCAATCCCGTTCTCGATTAAAGATTTAGCAACCTTACGGCAGGTTGTACAGGTTGGTTTTTCATAAACCGTAATTTTTTGCATAGCACTCCCTTTTATATTAAAATGTTAAAATTGGCTTTCTAAATTAATAAGATCCCTTTTTTGAATTATCTCCCGAGCTAAATTCATATATGCCGCTGAAGCTTTAGCTGCCGGATCGAAAATTAATAAGGGTTTATTTTTTACCGATGCTTCGCCTACCGTAGCATTTTTTGGAATCGTTGTGTTGAAAATAAGATTTGGATATGTTCTGAACAAATCTTTCTTCGTAGCAAATGAAACTTTTGTATTGTACTCATAAATCGTCAAAAGTATTCCTTCAATACGCAATTTTTGATTGTAATTCTTTTGTATGTCTTTTATGTGATCAACAATTTTGTTAACTGCATTAATAGAAAGCTGACCGGGCATAGTCGGAATTAAAACAGAATCGGCGGCAATGAGCGCAGCATTTGTTGTTCCGGTGAGATAGGGCGGGCAGTCTATTACAACATAATCGTAAGAAAATGCTTCGGGTTTAAGAATGCTACTCAGCAGTTTTTCATTGCTTGATATTTTCCCCAGCCTTATTTCATCTACATACGTGAGATGCTTCATTGGAATAAAATCAAGATTTGTAACTTGTGATTTAAGAGTTACCTGCTGAAGTGAAATCGTATATTGTAAAACATCGAATATATCCGATTTTACTTCGTCTTTTTTATAGTCTAAAATTTCGGCGCAAGAACCTGCTGGATCAACATCAATTAGAAGCGTACTTTTTCCGGAAAGCGCAAAGGCTATTGCCAGATTAACTGCAGTGGTTGTTTTGCCTACTCCGCCTTTTGGGATTGCAACCGCTATTATTTTCCCCATAATGCCTTAAATGTAAGATTACGATGGCTTGGGTTACCATCTGCTAAAAGTTAGGTAAGACTTTGACAATTATAGTAATTAAAATTTTAAGAATAAATCGCTAGGTTAACTATAGAATTAAAAAAATGTTAATTATTTTTTTAGAAAAAAATCATAAAGTTGTTTTTGATCATCTGTTTTCTTTCTTATAAAAACCAATTTTCATATATTTCAACCCCGATAAATCGGGATCACTGCCGATTATGAAAATATATGAAAACCTCTTAAATACTGTAAAAATAAAAGGTGCAGCTTATCTGGTTCTTCTCGATCCCGATAAGATATCGGATGCAAAACTTGTTCCATTTGTCCGCCATTGTGAAAATTCCGGCGTTGATGGCTTCCTCATCGGCGGGAGTTTGATGATCAGTGGAAATTTGGATTCTTTTATTGATAAAGTTAAAAGCACAAGCTCACTTCCTGTAATTATTTTTCCCGGAAGCATAAACCAGGTGTCGCCAATTGCTGACGCAATACTATTTTTGTCGGTGATAAGTGGCAGGAACGCCGAACATTTAATCGGCAAACATGTTGTCGCATCAAGTTTGGTTAAGAAGGCTAACATCGAACCAATTTCAACAGGCTACATACTTGTTGAGTCCGGGAAAACGACAACTGCAGTATATATGAGCGGCAGTTTACCTGTGCCGAGAAATAAACCTGAAATTGCCGCTGCCACGGCGCTCGCAGGAGAGTATCTTGGAATGAAGTTAATTTATCTGGAAGCAGGTTCCGGGGCAGAACAATCTGTTCCGAATGAAATGATTAAAGCAGTAGCGACCGAGTGTAATATTCCAATAGTTGTCGGAGGCGGAATTAGAAATCCGAATACTGCAAGAGAAAAAGTTGAAAGCGGAGCAAGCATAATTGTGACCGGTAACTTTTTTGAAAATGAGAACAATTGGGATTTGATAAAAGACTTTGCACAAGCTGTTCACTTTAAATTACCTGTTGAGGTTTAATTAATAAATCATTTTATGAATGTCGTTCCCACGAAATCCTGCCTGACGGCATGGCAGTTGGGTATCTCTTATTAATTTAGATAAAAATGGATGCAAAAAAATTTATAACTGATTCTTTAAACGAAAGTTCTGAAACAAAGCTGGAGATAAAGGATAAATTAACTGATGAATTGATTAAGGCTGCAAATATTTTAGCTGAATGTTTTAAAGCTGGAAACAAGCTTTTACTTTGTGGAAACGGTGGAAGCGCTGCCGATTGCCAGCACATTGCAACAGAGTTAATGATTAGATTAAGTCATCACATTGAAAGACCTGCACTTCCGGCAATTGCTCTTACAACAGATACATCCAATCTAACTGCGGGTGGCAACGATATCGGATTTGAAAACGTATTTGCCAGGAACGTGGAAGGATTGGGAAATGAGGGGGATTTACTTCTGGCAATTTCAACCAGCGGTAACTCTCCGAATGTAATTAAAGCTGTCCATGCTGCTCACAATAAAGAAATGAAAGTAATGGGATTTTTGGGAGGTACTGGTGGTAAACTTAAAGAACTTGTTGATCTTCCCATTATTATTCCTTCTTCAAATGTTCAGAGGATTCAGGAAGGACATATAACAATTGCGCACATTATCTGTGAATTGGTGGAATATAGACTTTACGCTCGCAATTAAATCATAAATCGTAAATATCAAATCTCAAATAAAATTCAATTTCTAATTTCGAAATTACAAACGTTTGAATAGTGTTAATTGGAATTTATTTGGAACTTGGAGTTTGTTATTTGATAATTGACAGACTAGTTCCCACCCAAAAAATTTTATCACCCTCTATAATATTGTACTTATCCGTAAATCCTGCAACTACTTCCAAAACATAAATCGCCGGTTTAGAGGAAGGATAGCTTTGCTGAGAAAGTGGGATTGTATTTTTATGAATGGTCACTATTTCTTTTTCCTTATTGATAAACATCATATCGAGTGAAAAAAGTGTATTCAGCATCCAAAACGATTGGTAACGTTCTACGGGAAAAATAAAAAGCATTCCCTGCAGCTCTTCCATACTTTCACGGCTCATCAATCCGAGCTGTCTTTCATAATCGTTATCGGCAATTTCAACATCAATTTTTACAATTGAATTACCGGAACTATCAGTAAATGTAAGCTCGCCTTCCTTTTTAAATTTATAGTAATTCAAGCTGTTTGGTTCATCGTCGCAGTTATTAAAAATGAAAAATGCTGCTATAACTACTGCTAATGTTGCTATTCCTATTTTCACTATTAAAGGCTTTAGACTTTTTTTTTGTAGTTGAGTTTCTTTCTGTTTCTTTTTTCTTTTCTTTTGAGCCATTCCATAAATCCCGATATTTGCAGGAACTAATATAGTTAATAGCATTTTAAATTTAAGACCGTAGGCTTACAAATATGGGTAAAGATAATCTTAAAATCATAGATAGAGAAAAAATCTCTTTAAGCGATTCTCAGAATAAAATGATCGCAAGTGGATGGGGAGATGAAGTTGTTGAAAATACTCTAACAGAAAAAATCACTCACCTTTCGGATGGATTAAAGGTAAAGGGATATATTGCTTATCCAAAAGATAAATCAAAAAAATACCCTTGTATAATCTGGAATCGAGGGGGAATTGGTAACAAAGGTGCAATTGATTCTTTTACTGCTAGAGGATTGTTCGGACAAATTGCAAGCTGGGGATATGTTGTATTTGCATCGCAGTACCGCGGTAACGACGGCGGTGAAGGAAAGGATGAATTTGGCGGTAATGATGTAAATGATGTTTTAAATTTAATTCCACTTGCAGATGAAATAGTAAATGCGGATAAAACAAAATGGGGAATTGAAGGATGGAGCCGCGGCGGGATGATGACTTATCTTGCTTTAACCAGGACAAACATTTTCCGCTGTGCAATTGTGAGCGGTGGAATTGCAAACTTACGCTGCAGTTCGGATGAAAGTCCGTTTATGAGAAGGTTGTATGAAGTGACAATGGGTAAACACAAAGAGAAAGAGTTTTATGAAAAATGTGAAAGCCGTTCGATCGTAAAATTCCCCCATAAACTTGCTAAAAACATACCTTTGCTAATAATACACGGAACAAATGACGAAAGAGTTTTACCACACGATTCGCTTGATCTTTCTTATGAGTTACTAAAGCTTAAAATTCCATTTCGGCTGGTTATGCTTGAAGGTGGAGATCATTTTAACAAGAAGCACCGCAAAGAAGTGGATGAGATGAGAAGAATGTGGTTTGAAAAATTTCTTAATTAAAGTTTAAGTGTAAGAGCAAGTTAAAGAATTATTATTTTAGACTCACAATTAAACTTAATCCTTAACTTACACTGGTTCACACTTCGGCAACACCATTTTCATTGTCTGGAGGTAATCTCTCGCTTGCAGACTGTACAAATAAATCCCACTTGTCAGATTCCGGACTTTGCCGAAATGACTTTCAGCATTGCACTTTACCCCGTATTTTCCTGCAGTTTTTTTCATTAACGAGAGTTGCAACTTCTCTTCCTGGGATGTTGTAAACTTTGAGTTTCACGAATTACCGACCTGCCTTGCCGTCAGGTAGGCTGCCAATTGCAGACTTGTGCTTGGATTAAACGGGTTGGGGTAATTTTGAGAGATATGAAATGATTTTGGATGATTTGGATAAGTTTCATTTTCAATAAAAGTAACACCACCATTGGTAGTGATAAGAATTGTTCCACTTGTCCAGTTTATTCCACCGTCAGTTGTTTTTAAGCATGTCCCTTCATATGCCACAACCCTGCCATTTACTTGGTCAGTAAAATGGATTAAAAGTAAATGCGAGCTAGCCCCACTTGATTAAGGTGTCCGGATCATCCCGCTGTCTGTTTATTAAAAGCAAAAGCAAACAAAGAAATTAAATCGAGAATGTTAAGCCGAAGAGTTTAAGTTCTCAGCCTTAGGCTGATCTTCCTTCAGTGGAAAGTTAAAGATTAAGTTTAAGATGCAGTTTCTTAAACTTACTCTTTCTCTGTTATTCCCAGCCTTGTATTTCACTTATCAATAGATTATTTTGCCGACTCGATTTTTGGCTAAAACAATCCAAAAACTCACTTTTTTTGTTAGATTATCAATTTGGAATTAGATATTTAAGGAATTTCATGGCTAAGGATTATAAACGCAATCCGGAAATAGAAGAATTAGAAATGAGCGAGTGGCTTTACTCGCTTGACTATGTTTTAGAGCATGGTGGTCCCGAAAGAGTAAGAGAGTTACTGCAGCAGTTGCAGATACGTGCACACAAGGCTGGTGTTCACATTCCTTTCTCAGCGAACACTCCGTACATAAATACAATCCCGAGAGAAGAGCAGCCGCCATTTCCGGGTAATAGGGAAATTGAAAGAAGAATAAAATCACTTATCCGCTGGAATGCGATGGCAATGGTTGTAAACGCGAATAAGATGGAAGAAGGAATCGGCGGACATATTTCAACTTATGCAAGCGCAGCAACTTTGTATGAGATTGGCTTTAATCATTTCTTCAGAGGGAAAGGTGAAGGCTACGATGGCGACCAGATTTATTTTCAGGGGCATGCATCTCCCGGAATTTATGCACGCGCTTTTCTTGAAGGAAGAATATCAAAAGAGAAAATAAAAAACTTCAGAAGAGAATTTGCAAAAGGCGGCGGACTTTCTTCTTATCCTCATCCGTGGTTAATGCCGGAATTCTGGGAGTTCCCGACTGTGTCAATGGGGCTCGGACCAATTATGGCAATCTACCAGGCAAGGTTTAATCGTTACCTTGAAGACCGCGGTCTGAAAAAAGATACAGGCAGTAAAGTCTGGGCATTTCTTGGAGATGGTGAAACTGATGAACCCGAAACTCTTGGTGCGATCACACTTGCTGCAAGAGAACAGCTTGATAATTTAATTTTTGTAATCAATTGTAACCTGCAGAGACTTGACGGACCGGTTCGCGGCAACGGAAAAATTATTCAGGAACTTGAAGCAGCTTTTCGTGGTGCCGGTTGGAATGTGATTAAAGTTATCTGGGGAGACGATTGGGATCCGCTTCTCGAAAAAGATAAGGATGGAAGGCTTGTAAAACGAATGGGCGAAGTTGTAGATGGTCAGTATCAGAAATATACTGTAGAAAGCGGCCATTATATCAGAGAACATTTCTTCGGTGTTGATGAAGAGCTGAAAGAGATGGTAATCAATATGACAGATGAGCAGTTGAAGAAAATGAGAAGAGGCGGTCACGATCCTGAAAAAGTTTTTGCTGCATATAATGCTGCAGTAAATCATAAAGGAAAACCAACTGTAATTCTTGCGAAAACCGTTAAAGGATATGGACTCGGTGAAAGCGGTGAGGGCAAGAACATCACTCACCAGCAGAAAAAGTTAAATGAAGAAGAGATGAAAGAATTCCGTGCACGATTTGGTATTCCTATTTCTGATGAACAGATTCATAACGATCCTTTCTTCAGACCGGATGAAGATAGTCATGAAATTAAATATCTGAAGGAAAGAAGACAGTCATTGGGTGGATTTGTTCCTTCAAGAAAAACAGATTTGAAACCGATTAAAACTCCTGATGAATCACTTTTTGAAGAGTTTTATAAAGGAACCGAAGGAAGAGAAGTTTCTACGACTATGGTGTTTGTTAGAATTCTTGCCAAGCTTTTAAAAGATACGGAAGTTGGAAAGAATGTTGTGCCTATTGTTCCTGATGAAGCAAGAACTTTTGGTATGGAATCCCTTTTCAGACAGGTGGGAATATATGCACACGCAGGACAATTATATGAACCTGTAGATAAAGACAGTCTTCTCTATTACAAAGAAATAAAAAACGGACAAATACTTGAAGAAGGAATAACTGAAGCTGGCTCTATGTCTTCTTTCGTCGCAGCGGGAACTGCATATACCACACACGGTATAAATATTATTCCGTTTTTTATATATTATTCTATGTTCGGACTGCAAAGAATTGGCGATCTTGCCTGGGCCGCCGGTGATATTGCTGCTAAAGGATTTTTGATAGGCGGAACGGCAGGAAGAA
>Ga0209536_100005626_pt1 | contig 19414 bp, 14 predicted proteins | sample DeeMarSeWOR28_12_FD_187461 | JGI IMG/M metagenome (GOLD analysis project Ga0209536, IMG submission 187461) | Marine sediment microbial communities from White Oak River estuary, North Carolina - WOR-2-8_12 (SPAdes) (version 2) | ecosystem: Environmental > Aquatic > Marine > Intertidal zone >...
TTTTTAAAAAAGCACGGGACACGAATCAATTTATTTGTTATAATAACAATCATGAATACTTCGTGTCAAAAACAACTACCATCTTGCTCATTCGAAATTACAGAGCAAATCAAAGACCTGCCCAATGAAATATCTCCTCTGATACTCATTTCCGAGAAAGAATATCTGGAACTCACCCGGGCCATTGCCGAGGTCATGGGCTTCGATGTGGAGATCAGACTCAGGCCCTGGTCGGAGACACGCAGGGCCCTGGAGGCCGGTGATATCGATGCCGTTCAGGGGATGTTCTACTCAAAAGAACGAGAAACCCATTTTGATTTTTCCAACCCGAATGCCGTTGTCTACCAAGCGATCTTTGCCCGGAAGTCCTCACCGCCCATCGAGTCCCTCGAGGGTCTCAGAGGTAAGGATGTGATCGTGATGCGGGGAGACATTGTGCACGACTACCTTTCGGAGATTGGCCTTTCCGGCAACCTGACCCTCGTGGAGACCCAGGCGGACGCGCTGCGCCTCCTGGCGTCCGGAAAGCACGACTATGCCCTGATCGCGAAGCTCCCGGCGTTTCACTGGATGAATGAACTCAAGCTATCGAACCTGGTGACTGTGGGTCCACCGATACTTCCTTCCAAGTACTGCTATGCGGTCAAAGCGGGGGATGCGGATGTGTTGGCGCTTTTCAGTGAAGGTTTGGCCATGCTCCATGAATTAGAACGGGACAAAGAGATCTATGACAAATGGTTGGGACCGCTGGAGCCACGAGGTGTTCCAAGAAGTCTGATTGTCAAGGCTGCCGCCTTGATTCTGATACCCCTGGTTCTCCTGTTGACCGGCTCCTGGTTCTGGTCGTGGCGACTCAAGAGCCAGGTTGATCGGAGGACAAAGGACTTGACGAGAGAGATTGCCGAGCGCAAGCGGGCAGAGGTAGCGCTCCAGGCGGCTCGCGGTGAACTCGAACTGCGCGTGGCGGAGCGCACGACGGAACTGGTGCGCGCCAACACGCAGCTTGGGCAGGAGATAGAGGTCCGAAAGCGGGGTGAACAGGAACTCCATCGTGTCAACCGGGCGCTGAGGGTGCTCGGCGCCAGCAACCAGGCGATGGTTCAGAGCACGGATGAAACGTCCTTTCTGGATGAAATCTGCCGGATCATCGTGGAGGTCGGGGGGTATCGCCTTGCTTGGGTCGGCTTTGCAGAGCAGGATGAGGAAAGACGCGTTCGCCCCGTGGCCCAGGCGGGTTACGAAGAAGGCTATCTCGACACAGTAGAGATTACCTGGGCTGATACCCCGAGAGGTCGTGGTCCCACAGGCGCCGCCATCCGAAGCGGTCGACCCTGTGTGAGCAGAAATATTTTGAGCGATCCCGATTATGAACCCTGGCGGGCTGAAGCGCTGAAACGAGGTTACAATTCAAGCATTGCTTTGCCGCTGTCCGATGAGAAAAGGTGCTTTGGAGCCATAAATATCTATGCCATGGAAGCCGCCGCCTTTGATGACGAGGAGGTCAATCTGCTTGCAGACCTGGCGTCGGATATCGCGTTTGGTGTGAAGAGCCTCCGGGCAAATGCTGAGGGAAAGAAGGCAGAAGAGCAAGTCTGGAGGGCCAAAGGGCTGCTTCTCAGGGTGGTGGATGGAATTTCAGAGCCCCTGGTCATGCTGGACAACAACCTTCGGGTGAGGATGCTCAATGAAGCCGCTTTGAAATATTATCAGCTCGCCGGCTATCAGGATGCGATAGGCAAGCCCTGCTACGTGGTGTTCAAGGGTAAGGATTCGTACTGCGACGAATGCTATGTCTCTGCGGTGATGTCAGACGGTGAGAAGATCACGCTCAACCGCAAGGGTCTCTTTGACCGCAGCCGGTTTGAACTGGTTACGGTCTACCCTCTCAAAGAGAAAGCAGGTGAAATTTCGGGCTGCATCCTCCGCATCAGCGACACTACCGAGCAAAGGGATGTCGAGAGGCAACTGGCTCGGGCGGACCGGCTTTCGTCTTTGGGACAACTCTCCGGCGGCATCGCCCATGAAATTCGAAACCCGTTGTCCGGAATCAGCCTTTTTGTGGATGTGCTTTGTGACGAGGATCGTTTCGAGAGAACCGAAACCGAGCTGGAGGTCTTCCAGGATATCAAGAACAACATCAATAGGATCGACGGTATCATCAAAAGGATACTGGACTTTTCAAGAAAATCGGACGTTCCGGCCCAGGCCATAGACGTGAACCACCTGATTCGGGAAAATCTCAAGCTCTGGTCTGCGAAAATTCGAAAAGCGGAAATAGAACTGAAATTGTCTCTCGAGAGAGACCTTCCGGCAGTTTTCGGGGATGCCATAGAGATCCAACAGGTGGTGCACAATCTAATCCAAAACGCAGTTGAGGCTATGAGCAAAGGGGGCTTGTTGGGTATCGCCACCCACAAGCGCGTGAGCTCTTTCCATGCGGGTCGGCCGGTGGTAACTATCCAGCTTCAGGACACCGGCGTGGGTATTGATCCGAAGATACAGGAAAAGATCTTCAACCCGTTTTTCACCACAAAATCCTCAGGGACCGGGTTGGGTCTTTCCATATCGCACCAGATCATCGGGCGTCACGGCGGGGTCATCACTTTTAATAGCGAACCCGGACACGGTACCACATTCACCATCGAGCTTCCCGCAGCATAGATGGATAAACCCTGACGCTGCAAACCTGAACCGGCCAATACCGCTGAGCGCACGCCAGAGCACGCCATCCCCGCCCTTGCTAGGAACTGGATCTCGCCTTGGCGCTTCGGACCTGCCCGAGACTGCGCGAGGTCCGCCTCAGGCGGAACGCACCCTGGCGCGTTTTTCATCGGTGTAGGTTTGCAACGTTGGGGTCAAGAATCCCTGCGCCTGGGAAGTGGCTTCCCAGACATAGTCCACGGATGTTCCAGAAACAGCCTTTGATGTGAAAGCCGTCTACCGGAACCTCGCCACAATACTTCGGAAAACTCTGGGAGAACTGATCATGTCCGGATCGACACCGATCGACACAGAGGAGTTGCTTGAAAAACTGTCCCAAGCTGTGGCCGAATGGGAAAACTCACCCTACTACCTGAAAGAGGAAGAGCTCTTCGATCTGGAGAGATTCTTACTGGATCACCGTGCCTACGAATTCAAAGTGGAGCTTGAAAGGACTTATGGTAAACCCTTAAACAAGGAATTCTGGACTTCCTCACTCGCCTACCGCAGGCTGAAGCGCGCTCGGGAAGAGGTGAAAGCTCTAGATGCCGATCAGGAAAGCAGGCGACAGGAGTATGCCCGGTCGTTAGAGGAAGGCAAAAGAGCGTGGCAGCAATGGTTCAACGACATCAGAAGCAGCCAGCGTCGCGCCCGATTCAAGGTCATCCCCGGCGGGAAAAAAGACCCAGAGTAGCCACTGCGTTATCATCCCAGGTTAGTTCGCTTCGCTCACAATCTGTATACCACTTCGAAAGCATCAGCCGCAGTTCGATGACCACAGCAAGGGCTCTGGTTTGACTTTCACTATGAAAAAAGGCGACAGTTAGAGGAATTTCCAGGTCTCCCCTATCCTGCCGCCTGTTCAAAAAGCCTCTAAGCAATTGGCGTGGGCTGACAAAGGTGATCTGCCTCCATGGCCACTCTGCCGCAACCAGAGCAAGAATACTTCATCGCTGCCAGCCGGTCCTTGCATATGTGTTTTGTATCCACCTCAGGAGCGCCGCAGAAGCTACATTTTGCCTTATCTCCACAAGGATTGCACAGATGCCCGGGCTCGTCGGCAACCGCACCACAGTTCTTGCAGGTGTAAGCCATGTTCGTCCTCCTTTCGCAGATTGAACGCGACTACAACAAAATACACACTCACGTTCCATAAGTACGAAAACGCGAATGTCAAGTCCCCAGCGCAAGTGGTGTTTCGCATTTATCATTTCACCTTTTTCGTTTATCATCTACCTAGTCCGGACATTTCATGAGTTGTCGTCGCGAGACCGTGAAGATGGTCGTGCAACCTGGCAACCGCAGGGTCGATTCTCCGCGAGCGGGGATAAACCTCGCCCCTACCGAGCAGGTGGGCGATTTTCCTAGGGGCGGGCTTTAGGCCCGCCCGGCTAAGCCTTCACAGGTTCCAAATGGCTCAGTTTCTATTCATTTTTGCTAAACCCTAATGTTGCAGTGAGTATCATTTCTGCGTGAACCACTGGCAAGACCAGATGTGAGATGCGCAATGCCAAATTACATGGCTTGATTATTGCAGCCCCTATCTATAGAACCTGGACAGATAAGGAGAAGACTGATGCTCACCAAGGAAAGAGTTGCGGACATTCTTAGAAGCGTTGCCCGGATTTTTCCCGGGATTCCATCCTACCAGGAACGCGAGGGACTGCGAGCCCAGGATAAGGTGATCCGCGAGCAGTTGGCATCGCGCATCACCGAGCAAGCACAAAGCCTCGATCAAACAATCGCTGAGCTCACCACTAGAGCCACGCTGAAGCCATTGGCGAGTTTGGATGCGCTCTCTCGAAAGCTTATGCGGCTGTCCGACACCATCCGCTTTGCGAGCTACGGCTATGCGGGTCTTTTTTCAGGAACACCCGTGGATGAGCAAAAGTTAGCGGAAGTCTACGACTATGACCTGTCGCTGCACCAGGAAGTTGAGGAGTTGGCAGTAGCCGCAAACGCCTTACAGCAGCGGCGGGATGAGGAATGGGAAAAAGACTCCTTGGGGGAGTTCCGGCGAGCGGTAGATCGTCTGGAAAAGAAGATCAATCGCCGGAAATCCGTCTTCACCGGTCTCTAACTGCAGATCGAGCATAGCTATTTGCCATGCGCTTCACCCTATGCTCAGTAGAAAGGAGTATCCCTATGGCCGTTTTCTTGGAAATCATCGAGTGGTTTGATGAAACCGGTCGCACCATGATGCATCGCATTCCCGAAAAAGGATCTGCGGAGATCAAACTGGGCGCCCAGCTCATTGTCCGCGAGAATCAGGCAGCTATTTTTTTCAGGGACGGCAAGGCCTACGACATTATGGGGCCCGGCCGACATACTTTGTCAACTCTGAATTTACCCTTAATCACCAAAATACTGAGCCTTCCCTTTGGCACCAAGAGCCCTTTCCGCGTCGAGATTTACTTTGCCAACACAAAGATCTTCACCCACCTGAAATGGGGTACCAAGGAGCCGGTTGCCTTCAAAGATTCCGAACTGGGTCTTGTCCGTCTTCGCGGATTCGGCACCTACACCATGCGCATTGCTCAGCCTTTGCTTTGCATCAATACGCTTGTGGGCACGCAGGGAATATATGGCACCGCGGAAATAGAAGACTTCCTGCGCGATGTCATCGTCAGCCGGGTTAACGACCTTTTGGGGGAAATGTTGGACACCGTTTTCAACCTCCCGGCCTTGTATGACGAGTTGGCTGCTGCCATCAAGGGCAGGGTGCAAGAAGACTTCGCTCGTTACGGAATTAGCCTTTTGGACTTCTACATCAACAATATCACTCCTCCGGATGAAGTGCAGAAAATGATTGACGCCAGAGCAGGTATGCAGGCGGTGGGTGATCTGGATGGCTTCATGAAGTTTAAGGCTGCCAAGGCTATGGGTGATGCCGCCACCACAGAAGGTGCCGGAGATGCAGCCAGTGGAATGGGCTTGGGGCTGGGCGCCGGCCTGGGCATGCTAATTCCCGGCATGCTTCAAAAAACCATGCAGGATGGTCACCTGCCTGCCAGTAAACAGATGGGTTGTCCGGGGTGCCAGGCTGACATTCCTATGGACGCCCGCTTCTGCTCAAATTGCGGCCATCAGGTCGTAACCGTCAACAAATGCATGCAGTGCAGTCAGGACCTTCCAGCCGGTGCCAACTTTTGCATGAACTGCGGAGCCAAGGTGGAGAAGAAATCCAAAAACTGTCCAAAGTGTGGCTATCAGTCTATACCGGAGGCCAACTTCTGCAACGAGTGTGGAGAACGACTGCCGTAGCAAAGACTGGATGTTCACGCCTGGTCCCTGGCCTATCGTCAGTGGGAGCTATTAAAGCCTTTCCATAATGCATTCGTTTGCTTGAGTATTGGAGTGCTGGAGTAATGAACAAGACCAGGAACAAAGAAGTCTAATTTCAAATTTCCTATCCCAATACTCCAGTACTCCAGTACTCCGACACTGCTGGGTATTTTCCAGTGGCAACGCCATCCAACTCCGACCGTACCTAACGAACTGGGCTTAACAGGGTCTGCTGGATATGCAAATCAAGGTTGATTGTCCCCAGTGCGGAGGAGATATTCTTTTTGACGAAGAAATCGAGGTGGTTCGCTGTGAGTACTGTGGCTCCACCAACCGAATTTCCGGAAAGACAGGGTTGCCGCACTTTATGCTGCCACCCCGATGGACCGCTGCAGAGTGTCGGCGGCGACTCGACGCGCTGCTCAGCAGTAAGAAATCATCCCCGCTGAAAAAGAAGCGGCTTCAGTTGGTTTATGCTCCCTACTGGCGCACCAAGGGAATGGTCTTCCACTGGGCCCTCGGCAAGAAACGCGCGGTTTCGAAAGAAGGGACTCGCTCGTGGGATGACGCCAAAGAACTCAAGACCAGAAACTTCGACTTGTCTTTCCCTGCCTACAAAAGACCGGATCTCGGTTTACAGACCCTGGGGATACGCACCGCAGCACTCCCATTGCAGTTATTCCACCGCAGCAGGCTTGGGGGGACTGAAATCGTCTTGCCCTCTGAAGTCAGTCTGCAGGAGGCGATCGAACACAGCAACGGCTTTCTCACCTTTGGCTTTTCCGATCGCAGTCTCAAGGTGGAGCTAGAGGACACCCAGTTGATCGGAGAAGTGTATTCCGTTGTCCACTTCCCTTTTTGGGCACTTGAAGTTGGCACTGCAGAAAAGAGCGGCCTGCTAATCATCGACGGCGTGGCCAACCGTATCAGGCGAACCATCTGGAATCAGGATCTCACTTCGTTTTTTGAAAGTGTTTCCCCGAACGCACCTTCCGCAGACTTTGGGAGTCTTCAGCTGATTCCTTTCACCTGTCCGGTTTGCGGCTGGGACCTCCCCTTCTCACCCGAAAGTAAGACCCACATTTGCCCAACCTGCACTCGGTCCTGGACTGAAAAGAAAGGAAGTTATGAAGAGGTGGATTATCAACTGGTGGCGACACCAGGCAGCTTGGACCACGCTATCCGTTATTTGCCCTTCTGGGATTTTGAAATTCAGATTCACACCCCTGATGAGGTGCTGAGAACACGGGCGGATCTCCACAAATTGGCGTCGGCCCTCCAGGTGGGAAGAGGAGGAGGGAACATTTCAGACCCCATTCGTTTTTTGATTCCCGCCTTCAAGATAAAGGACATCAAATCACTCTCAAGGCTGGCCACCCTCTTCTGTTCGAGTCCACCCCAGCAAGAGTTTCGGGCCAAAGAGCGTTTGGAAAAAGAAACATTCGAGGGGGTTTTCTTGGCTGGCGAGGAAGCCGAAGAAATGGCCCGGGTGGTGCTCATCTCAATGGTGCCCAGGTACCACCGGCGTGCCCGCAAGTTGATCAAGAATGCAAGACTCGAAGTTGGCTTACTCCGACTGATCTACTACCCTTTCTACCGGAAAGGGCTCTACCTCCGAGAAGTTAACTCCAACCACTCCATTCAGCACGGCACTGTGGCCCTTAGTCCGCATATCTCATGAATTGGCGTCGCGAGACCGTGCCTTTGGCGCCCACCCCAGAACTAACCCACCTGTTTTCTACGGTTATACTGTTTTCAATTAGAGAATCGCTGGAGCAGGCCTGCCCTGCTTATCTGCAGATTACGCAGATTTCACAGAAACAACTCCAAATCCGAATTCCGAAATCCGAGTCAATCCTTACTCCAACGGTACGTCGCAGCCTCCCTGACGTCCGGAGGGCAGATTTGCCTTGTATATACCACCTGAAACATTTAAGCTTCAGCCATGGCTGTAAGCATCGCGACATCCGCGTTAAAAGACAGTGCTCACGGCTCACACCAGTAAGCGTGTGAACCTACCTTCGCCCATAAAAGGAGCATCCGTCATGGTCACCAACAGCGATATTTCCAGAGCGATGACCATCAAACTGGATAACGAACTTCCGGAAATGGTCGGCTTCCTCGAGGGTGTCAGACGGGCGCCCGATCGGGGTTTCCGTCTCTCTCGAAATCAGACAAAGATCGCCCTCAAAAACGGACTCCGCTATATTCCGGAAGCACTCCATGCAACTCTCGCTCCTGAATTCTTGAGCGAATTGCTTGCCAGGGGCAGAATATACGGTTATCGATATCGCCCACCCGGAAATATTACAGGAAAACCAGTTCAGGACTACAAAGGAAATTGTCTCGCGGGCAAGGCGATCCAGGTGATGATCGACAACAACCTCGACTTTGACGTTGCCCTGTACCCCTATGAACTGGTGACCTATGGCGAAACCGGAAGAGTCTGCCAAAACTGGATGCAGTATAGGCTGATAAAAAAGTACCTGGAAGCATTAACCGACTGTCAGACACTGGTGGTAGAATCGGGCCATCCCCTGGGTCTATTTCGGTCAAAACCCGAGAGCCCGAGAGTGATTATCACCAACGGCCTGATGGTTGGCATGTACGACAATCCACAGGACTGGGAAATCGCCGCTCAGATGGGGGTAGCCAATTATGGGCAGATGACGGCGGGGGGCTGGATGTACATTGGGCCTCAGGGAATTGTTCACGGAACCTATAACACCTTACTCAACGCAGGGAGACTCAAGTTCGGAATCAGCGAAGACGCAGACCTCAAAGGCTTCCTGTTTGTCTCCTCTGGCTTGGGCGGCATGAGCGGCGCTCAGCCCAAGGCAGCTGAGATCGCCGGTGCGGTATCCGTCATTGCCGAGGTCGATTATTCGCGAATCAAGACGCGATTCGATCAAGGTTGGGTCAAAAGGATCACTCCCGATCTCAAAGAAGTCTTCGCCCTCGCCGAACAGGCTCTGGAGAGAGGCGAGCCTTTGTCACTGGCTTATCACGGCAATATTGTTGATCTGCTGGAGTATGCCGTAAACAATAATATTGGCATCGATCTTCTTTCTGACCAGACTTCTTGCCATGTCGCTTATGATGGAGGCTACTGTCCGCAGGGAATTACCTTTGACGAGAGAACCAGACTGTTGGAGTCAGATAGGGAACGGTTCTGCCGACTTGTGGATCAGAGCTTGATTCGACATTTCGAGTTCATCAGAATACTCGTAGACCGGGGAACCTATTTCTTTGACTACGGCAACGCATTTATGAAGGCGGTTCTCGATGCCGGGGCCACAGCAATAGCGAAAAATGGTGTTGACGAAAAGGACGGATTTATTTTCCCGTCATATGTCGAGGATATCATGGGGCCGCACCTGTTCGATTTCGGTTATGGACCATTTCGTTGGGTCTGTCTGAGCGGCAATCATGATGACCTCCTCAAAACCGACAGGGCTGCAAAGGCGTGCATCGACCCCAGTCGGCGCGTCCAGGACAGGGACAACTATGTCTGGATCAAAGACGCGGAAAAGAATAGACTGGTTGTCGGTACTCAAGCCAGGATATTGTACCAGGATGCCAAAGGAAGAGTGGAGATTGCTCTGAAATTGAATGAACTGGTAAGAAATGGCGAGGTAGGGCCCATTATGATCGGCAGGGATCACCACGATCCAGGCGGAACTGATTCCCCCTTGAGGGAAACTGCCAACATACGAGATGGCAGCAATGTCATGGCAGATATGGCAACGCAATGTTTTGCTGGCAATGCCGCCAGAGGTATGACTTACGTTGCTCTGCACAATGGGGGCGGTGTGGGTGTTGGCAAGGCCATAAATGGTGGTTTTGGTTTACTGCTTGACGGCAGCAAACAGGTCGATGAAATCATACAGTCGGCGATTTCCTGGGATGTGATGGGTGGCGTCGCCAGGCGCGCCTGGGCAAGAAATCTTAATTCTATAACTGTAGCCATCGGATTCAATGAAGAAAATATGGAAACAGATCATATTTCCATTCCGTTTATACCCGAAGACGATCTCATTGAGACTCAGGTGGAAGAAGCGCTCAAAAAGAGGACTTAGCGCGCTGTCGCTCGATGCAGGTAGAAGAGGATGGTGTTCTCATGGCCAAGCCACTGATTGAATGTGTCCCCAACTTCAGCGAGGGAAAGAGGCCTGAGGTTATCGAGGCTATTGTTGACCCGTTTCGCCATCAACAAGGGTGCTACCTGCTTGACTACCGGGCGGACCAGGATCACAACCGTCTCGTAGTCAGCCTTGTCGGCGAACCAGAACCGGTCCAGGACGGTTTGATCCGTGCCTCCAGGGCCGCCATCGCACATATAGATATGGAAAAGCATCAAGGAGGCCATCCCCGGGTAGGCGCAGTGGACGTCATCCCCTTTGTCCCCCTGCGGAATATCACTTTAGGAGAATGCGCGGAAATTGCACACTCTTTTGGGCGCAGATACTACCAGGAGACCTCGGTTCCCGTGTACTTTTACGAAGAGGCCGCCTTGAGGCCGGAGCGACGGCCGCTGGAGGCGGTCCGCAAAGGCCAGTATGAAACCCTGAAAATTGAAGTGGTAAAACCGGAACACCAGCCGGACATTGGCGAACCGAAGTTTCACCCCACCGCCGGGGCCACGGTCATCGGCGCCCGGAAGCTACTGGTGGCCTTCAACGTGAACCTCGGAACCACAGATGTGCGTGTGGCTGAGAAGATCGCCAGGGCCGTCCGTTTTTCCAGCGGCGGCTTGTGCCACGTGAAAGGCATCGGACTCGCCCTGGAGGAGCGCGGGATTGTTCAGGTCAGCCTTAACATTGTTGACCACGAGAAAAATCCGCTCTACCGTGTCCTGGAGCTTATCCGCATGGAGGCCAAGCGTTGGGGCATCGAGGTGGTAGAGAGCGAGGTTTGCGGCATGGTTCCGGCCGCTGCACTCCTTGACAGTGTTGCTTACTACATGCACATTGCAGCCTTTGACCCCAAGCAGGTCATCGAACTTCAGCTGCTCGATATGCTGGGAGATAACGAGGCGTGATTGCCAAACTCTTTCGAAACGCTCGAATCTTCACCCCCTTAGACAGCGGCGCCCCGCTGGCTGGTGAGCGGCAGGGCGATATCCGACACTTCGAAATAGGGGCAATCTTTTGCCGGGATGGACTGATCGAAAAAATCGGTCCTGAGCAGGAAGTGCTGCGGTCCCTCGCATTCGAGGATGTGGACATCGAAGTAAACTGCGGTGGACTGTGTCTTGTCCCCGGCTTCGTAGATCCCCACACCCACATGTGTTTTGCCAAAAGAAGGGAGGAGGAATTCACCCTCCGGTTGGAGGGGACCCCTTACCTGGAGATCCTTCGCCGAGGCGGCGGCATTCTTTCTTCCGTCAAGGCTGTGCGCGAAGCAACCGAGGAGGAACTCCTCGGCGTGACCCTGAAACACGCCCGGGCAGCCCTCGGGTTGGGCACCACAACCCTTGAGATCAAGAGCGGCTATGGACTGGACACAGAAACCGAACTCAAGATGCTCCGTGTCATCGACCAGGTTCGGCGCGAGTCTCCCCTGGATGTGACGGCCACCTTCCTCGGGGCGCATGCTGTCCCGCAAGAGTACCGCAACAACTCTAATGGATTTGTGGACCTTCTGATCGAGGAGATGATGCCCGCTGTGACCGAACAGGGTATCGCCCGCTTTTGTGACGTCTTTTGCGAAGAATCCGTGTTTACGCTGGCGCAGAGTCGGCGCATCCTGACAGCCGCCAGCAAGTTCGGTCTGGGGCTCAAGATTCACGCGGACGAGGTCAACGACCTGGGCGGAGCAGGGCTGGCCGCGGAGTTGCAGGCGACATCCGCCGAGCATCTCCTGGCCTCCGGCGACGCCGGCCTCGCCGCTATGGCCGCGGCAGGGGTGGCGGCGGTTCTGCTGCCGGGCACTGCCTACAGCCTCCGCAAGCCATACGCCCAGGCCCGAAAAATGGTGGGTCTCGGCGTTCCCGTGGCCCTTGCCACCGACTGCAACCCAGGATCCTGCTACACCGAGTCCATGCCCTTTGTCTTTGGACTCGCCGTCTTGAATATGGGGCTTTCTCCCAGCGAAGCGCTTGCGGCCGCCACCCTGAACGGCGCCTATTCCATCCGGATGGACAAACAGGTGGGGAGCCTCGACCTCGGCAAGCAAGCCGATTTCCTGCTGCTGGACGGGGAGTCTCCTGCAACACTGGCCTACCATGCTGGGGTGTCCCCCGTGGTACAGGTATACAAACTAGGAGAACGGGTGGCCTAAGCGCAAGGGCGCCAGGTCACACCGCCTCAAGGCATGGATCTGACCATGAAACTTGCAGAACTCTCAACGGCAGATTTCATCAAGGAACTTTCCAGGATTTCACCGGCACCCGGCGGCGGGAGTGTGGCCGCTTTTGCCGGAGCCCTGGGTGCAGCACTCTGTGCCATGGTCTCCAGACTGACGCTTGGCAACAAAAAGTACAGCGACGCTTGGGTGAGCATGGAACGGGTATTAGATCAGGCGGACGGTCTTGCTCAACATTTTCTCGTGCTCATGGATCAGGACGCCTCGGCCTACAACGAAGTGGTGGCCGCCATGCGGCTGCTCAAGGAAACTGAACAACAGAAGACCGCGCGAAGGCAGGCAGTGCAGCAGGCAACTCGCAAGGCGGCTTGGGTGCCCCTGGAAACCCTTAGGGCGGTGGCCAGCCTGGCCGACCAGATCCGGGCAGCTGTGGAAATGGGCAACCCCAACTGCATAACCGACGCAGGTACCGCCGCTCAATTGGCTCGAGCTGCTGCGCACGGGGCCGCTTATAATGTCCGGATCAATCTGGTAGGGATTGACGACAATGCTTTTGTGGCCGAGTGTAATCGTGAAGTCGAAGACGTTCTGGTGCGGCTGAACTCAGTGGTAGAGAATCTCGAGGAAAAAGTGGCTGCTGCACTGAGCTGACTAAGAAATCCGGGCTCAGCTACGGCCCGGAGCGAGGACCCGGCTCTGATCTGCCCCCACAGGAGGCGGCCAAGGCGCAAGGCGCCGCTGGTTTACTTGCTCTGCGTCACTCAGATCGCCGTCATTTGCTGTCATTGATTGAGGGCTAAGGCTCAGGGCGCAAGGCGACAAATAGCTTCTCATTTACCATTACTTTACTTTCTGTGCCTTACGTTTTTTGCCTTGCGCCGCCTAGTTGTCGGCATCTGGTAATTGTCTCCTGGCTCTTGCTGAGTAGAGTTTTCCGTCAAAGGCATTAAACTGCGACTTGGCTCTCCGAGCCGGAGGCCCAGATGACCCGGTTTTCGACCTTAAAATATGGTTCTTCCGGAATTTGCTTGGATGAAGGTCTATGACCATCGATTCTCTACCCTGACTTTGCCAGGCCAGGGGGAGCTGCGGAACAAAGAGCCTGAATTCGCTCTGCGCTAAGCGCTTTGCGCCAAGCGTGCAGTAAGTGGCGAATATGCCCCTTTGCGGAGCAGCTTGCCCTGGCCAGACCCGTGGTTTTCTTTACCTTCCAAGCAAATTCCGGAAGAACCTAAAATATAGGGAAAGGTAAAATGCGATGCAAGAGATCCTTCTCGGCAGATATGATCTGACTATCGAGGATATCGTGTCGATTGCCCGGCATGAAACCAGGGCTGTCCTGTCCCGGGAAGCTGAAGACCGCATCCACCGGGCTCGAAGCCTCATTGAACAGTGGGTTCAGGAGCAGAGGATCATCTATGGAATCACCACCGGCCTTGGCGCCCTGTGCAACGTGACCATCTCGAGGGAAGACTGCCGGCGCCTTCAGGAAAACATACTCATGAGCCATGCCGCGGGTGTGGGCGAGCCTCTCCCTGAAGAGATAGTTCGGGCCACCATGGCCATCAGAATCAATGATCTGGCCATGGGACACTCTGGAATCCGCTTGGACACCATACGACAACTCCAGGCACTGTTGAATGGCGGCGTCTGTCCGGTGGTTCCAGAGAAAGGCTCTGTGGGTGCCAGCGGCGACCTGGCGCCTACGGCACATCTCGGTCTTGTCTTGATTGGCCAGGGAGAGGCTTTTTACCGGGGCCGAAGGATACCCGGCGATAAAGCCCTCGAACGTATCGGCCTTCAGCCGCTCCAGCTTGAGGCTGGAGAGGGGCTGGCCCTCATCAACGGAACTCAGGTTATGACCGCGATTGCTGCGCACGTGCTCTACGACGCCGTCAGACTTTCGAAAATGGCCGATATAGCCTGTGCCATGAGCCTGGAAGTGCTGATGGGAACCGATGCGGAGTTCGATCCCAGAATCCATCAGGTTCGCCCGCATCAGGGCCAGGCTGATGCGGCCGACAACATGCGCCGCCTCACGAGACACAGCGAAATAATTCTTTCCCACAGGAACTGTGCGCGTATCCAGGATGCCTACACCTTGAGGTGCTCCCCCCAGATTCACGGCGCCAGCAGGGATGCCGTCACCCATGTGAGACGGGTGGTGGAAACCGAAATCAATTCGTCAACAACCAACCCCTTGATCTTCCCGGAAACCAATGATTTTCTTCTGGGCGGCAACTTCCACGGTCAGCCCATCGCGCTGGCCATGGACTATCTCAGCATGGCTCTGGCCGAACTGGCAACTGTCTCCGAAAGACGAGTGGAACGGCTGGTCAATCCCCAGTTGAGTGAACTACCTGACTTTCTCGTCAGGAACGGAGGACTGAACTCAGGTTACATGATAGCCCAGTACACCGCTGCCGCGTTGGTCAGTGAAAACAAGGTCCTTGCCCATCCTGCCTGCGTGGACTCCATCCCGACCTCAGCCAACAAAGAGGACCACGTGAGCATGGGAACGACTGCCGCCCGCAAGTGCAGGGAGATCCTACAGAATAGTGCATATGTAATCTCGGTGGAACTGCTGTGCGCCGCCCAGGCCTTGGACCTCGTCACCGCCGACAAACCATTTAAGGCAGGGGAAGGCACCGGGGAAGCCTACAGGGCAATTCGCGAAAAGATCCCCTATCTTGACAGGGACAGAATTATTTCCAAGGACATAGAGGCCATGGCTTCCCTGCTGCTAAGTGGCGAGGTGATCAAGCGAGTGGAAGAAGTTGTGGGCGAGCTGAAATGACGATCATGAGGAGCTGTCGTGGACCAGAAGGAAAAATACTACACTCCGGATGAAATATACCGAAAAGATGCTGGTGAAATCAGCATTAATAACGAGGAACTGCGCAAGTTGCTGTCCAGAGCTTTGGCGAGGGCGCCCGCCTATGTGGTGGATGCCGTTTTCAAACACTGCCTTTGCGCCATGCCCGATCCTGAGAAATGGACCGCCTTTATTCCCAACAGAGCCCTCAAGGGAAGACACATCCTTCTGTTTCCTCACACCCTCACGGACTCTCCCGAAGACGCACAGGCACGATTTATACTGCACGCGGTCGCCCACTACATCCTGCACCACTGGTCCCCTATCGAACGACGTCCCGTTGATTATGACAAACAGGAACTGGAGGCTGAGGACCTGGCCCACACGTGGCTGAGAAAATGGTCCGAACGAAACAGCTGACCTGGACAAATATGATTATATACCTTGGCGATCCGTCGCTCGGCGCAAAAGAGCACTTTTTCAATAGATTCTTTGGGATGGACCAGGGGAGCGATGGCCATAGCATAGTGGATAGGAAACGGTTTTCTTCTCAGACGTTCCTCGTTACCAGCCACTGCGATCCCCATCTCGGTTAGATATCTCTCAAGCCGGCCAGATCCCAGGCCGTGAACATGATCGACTGGGTTGGCCTCGTCAGCGAATTGTGTGCGCTGTGTATACGAAGGTACCAGCCGGACAAGTTCCACTTCTATTTTTTTTTGGTTGTTCACGGGTTTGGCATGATTTCTGCATTTGAAATGATCACCTTTTCACCTCCTTTCTTCGAAGTCCCCATAGCTTGCGTGACAGGCTGTGGGGCTTTTCTTTTGCGGTGCTCACTTTCTCCCTGGTTGCCAACCCGCAAACATCATTTCTTGGGGAAACTCCTGTCGATTCTTCCTAGTGACGACGAAAAACGGCCAGCATAAGTTGCGCAAAAACCTCACAATCTCACCGTTCTCCACTGCCCAAGGCGATAAGCAGCAATATGAGAGGAGCATATATCATGAGTAAGAAAACCCCCAGCTTATTGAAAACAGGGGCTGTTCCAACCACGCTGGCGGCAATTCTTGCTGCCCCTGCACCAACCAACGGGCCCGCCGTGGTAGAATCGACCGAATGTTGCATAAACAACACGTTGAACAGGGTCATATGGCCAGAATGGCCTGCTCTTGATTAGAAATAATACGTTTTTCTGGAATCCACAGACAATCACATCCAATGCCTGCAGAGAACTCACCCTTACGGACTACTCCCTCTAGCCCGAATGGCTCTGCATGGATATCCTGCATCATGGAACCGGGTGGGTCATCGAAAAGGCGCCGGAAGAAGTGGGGCAGAGTGAACCGAAAGGTCTACGTGGTGGATCGCCTTGCCTGTTCATCGTTCAACGATCTGACCCACATCAAAGTAGCACTTTCTTAAAGCGGCCGGCGCAAGGGGCGCGCCTTTACGGTTTTAAGAATCTAGCCGGTGGGTGGTGAAATTTTCACCACAAAGTGGCACTCTTTTTCCTATTTTCAGCCGTTATTGCCCGATATTTCTGAGTTTGATCTGCGAGTTTTTTTCAATCAACTTACCGTAAATATTAGAAATAATATTCTGACAGTTTATCTGGCATATTTTTTTCTTTAATACCGGACCAATCTCAGATTTCATTGTAGCCAGTGCGGTCAACAAGAACTGAGTACCCGGGAGGGCAACAGCCATGAAACGAAGAGCACTGGGTGCGGCGGTGGTGATTTCAATATTGTCTCTCATCGCTGGAATAGTTTTCACGGTTCGAACTCTCTGTGATATCGAACTGCGGAATAGAAAGCTAGTCTACTATAAACACCCGGTCATTGTGCTAAAGGTGGACAATCGTGGATGCGAAGCCGAGGTAGAAATGCGAACACGCGTGGCGGTGGAAAGAAGGTGAACGTGTCGCTCACTTTATTGCCCCCATTGCACCCCCCATCTCTAGCCCTGGCTAGGGTTTGAGATGACTCACCCTGATGTTACAGGCCGGCTTTCAGCACTACCAGTTTGGCTCCACTGCACCATATTGCGAGCATGTGCTATGATGTGGGTGCATATGGATTTGAATTCTCAAGGGCTATGCCCTGGCTACCCTTTTTGCTGCTTGATGATAAGCTCGGAGTTTAGATTCAGCGTTCGTATTTGACTCCTGTACTGATTTCCCCTCAGTAGAGATCACATAATCCCCATTGTGGCGCCTTGCCAACCTCCTACTGCGGCTTGTTGTGCGGATAAGCAAACGCTCTATTCACGGCCCGGAGTGCTATTCGCTTTTCTGAGAAGGCACCGGACGTCACTGGCTCCGCTTTCTTGTCTCTTGGCATTAGCCTTGCATCAATATAATGGCGAGATGAGCACGGTGCTCTCTCATTATTACCTTCCTTCTGAGTCCCCCGTCGGCATAGGGTCGGTGGGGGCTTACTTTTTCTTGGCATCCGACTTGCATTGTCTGCCGGCGATAAGCACCAGTTATTTAGTATTTTCCGCGTCATAGAAGAGGAGTCACATAAAGCCATGTATAGGTGTGAATATTGCGAAACCGCCCTGGAGCGCAATGAGGCAATCACTGTGATAAGGGATAATCGCCTCTATTTGTTCTGCTGCAAAAAGTGTAAGGACTACTGGGCCGGCATGGTTGACCCAGAAAACCGACTGCGGTTTTTCTGAGTTTTCGCCGCTCCGTCCTGCCCACGTGACAGTTCTGCAATAGTTATGTGTCCCCGCCGGGTATGCTGCAGCCAATACACTCTCTTTTTGCCCTTAAAGCTGCTCGGAGGATTTCTCAGGCAGCGTCCATCAGCTTGCTTTTGACCACGATTCTTCCGTGAGTATTTCAGCACTTATTTGTCAACTAAACCATACAAGGTCACCCTTTTATACAGTACAGCCTGAGTCCCAATCTTCATATATCATTACGATTATCATACAAGTGCTTCTCTGGCATGATTTCTGCCGTGTTTCAAAATGAAGATGCATGCCTTCTCGCTTTGTTCGTTATTCCGCTAACAGGGACGCCGCAACTAACCCTTTTAGGTGAGGTGTTTATGAAAGGACAGCAGACCAGAGGAAGCCGCACGCGTGTGCCAGTGTCTTTCCCGGTGCGAGGACAGCAAGCCGACTTTACTAAAGTAGGGGGCAAAGCCTGCAGTTTGGGGGCCGAGGGAATTGCCATAAAGACCAACTGTCCCATTCGCATCGGAGACCAACTTGCAGTGGAGTTTTTTATGCCGAACACGCTCAACCCCGTTAGAGTAGAGGGAGAAGTCGCTTGGCGCGAGTTCCACGGCGATACTTCGGGACAGGAGGAAACCCTGTTCACTGCAGGAATCAAATTTCTGAATCTTGAAAACTCTCTTCGAATTGCTCTCCTGGAATACGTCCAAGGACAGATGGTTGGTAGTCACGAGCTAGAAACCTCACCCTGACTGACCCTCTTTTTCGTTCCCAACCCGTATCGGCGGAGTCACCGGCTCCGCTTTTTTTATTGCTCAAAATGGTGCTTTTTCCTATATACAACCTCTTGTCCGAGTGTTAGCCAAGCCCGGATGTTTCATGAATTGCTGTCGCGAGACCGTGAAGATGGACGTGCCACCGGGCAACCGCTTACCTTGCATATGATTCACACTGCCACTATTGCAGCTATCGTTTTTCCTTGACAGATGAGTAAAATTATGTAATTATAACAATATTTTAGTGGTAATATTTTGCCCAATTATGGCAAATGATTTCACACTCGGCACCCTAGCCCATGCTTGCATTCTGTTGTTCACATTGTAGCTGGTCTGGAATCGCTAGCTGTATCGATCCGTTTTAGTTGCTTGTTCTACCTCAGGATGAACAATTTCACTGAGTGCCGATATTCGGATTAATTCAAACTGCAAGAAAGGGGAGATGTTATGAAGAAACCACTGACTATATTTGTGTTGCTGCTCACGATGGTGAGCGCTAACTTGGTACTCGCGGACCACACCTCAACCCCTTCCAGCGTCACCATCACTGGCAGTTTACAGGATGAGTTGGGATGTCCCGGTGATTGGCAGCCAAATTGTGCCGTTACTCATCTCGCTTACGATGCGGCCGATGATGTCTGGCAGGGAGTATTCTCTATTCCCGCTGGTAACTGGGAATACAAAGCTGCTCTGAATGGTAGTTGGGACGAAAACTACGGCGCAAACGCCCAACAAGACGGTCCCAACATTCCCCTCAACCTTGGAGCTGCCCAAGACGTCAAGTTCTATTATGACCACAAGAGCCACTGGGTCACTGACAACGAGAACTCGGTCATCA
>Ga0209536_100005627_pt1 | contig 19413 bp, 21 predicted proteins | sample DeeMarSeWOR28_12_FD_187461 | JGI IMG/M metagenome (GOLD analysis project Ga0209536, IMG submission 187461) | Marine sediment microbial communities from White Oak River estuary, North Carolina - WOR-2-8_12 (SPAdes) (version 2) | ecosystem: Environmental > Aquatic > Marine > Intertidal zone >...
TCCGCATATCTCGCGGTACTCGCACACGCCACATTTACCCTTGATGTTGCTCTTGTCCCTCAGCTTCAGGTGCAACTCAGAACGCTGCAGCTCATCCCATGTTGACTTCAAACCCTTATGCTTGACGTTTCCTAGCCTGTAGGCCTCGTTAAAGCCGCATGATCGGTAGTCTCCGTTTTCGGTTACGCTGATGTAGTTTCCGCCGATTGTGCATTTGCCTAGGAAGCCGTTTTGGAACCAATCCCAAAAATCGGTCGGGTTTCTCTGCCGCACGATTCTCGCGTAGAACGGCGCGTAAACGTTGACGTGGACTTTTCCAGCGTACTTGACCTGCAGATCGTAGATGTTGTTGAATGCACTCTCGTACTCTTCCGGCGACGGCGCCAAATCGGGCATGTTCGACCCTGCTCTGCCAACGGGTACAAGGTTATGGAAGACGACCATTCGGGCTTTGTATTCTTCTGCCAACTTAATAACGTGCTCATAGTCTTTTATGTTGTATTTGGTCATGGTTGTTACTATACAGTCTAAGATTCCGTTTTCCGACAGCTTCTGCATGGCGTATATTGCTTTGTCGTAACTTCCTTTCCGCCTTATGATGTCGTTTGACTCTCTAGTACCGTCCACGCTGACCGCTGTATAAACTTCGTTTCGCACTAGTTGGTCCAGTCTTTTTTGGTCAAAGGCGAATCCACTGGTTATCAGGCTTACTCCAAAACCAGTTTTCTTAGCGTATTCTATTATGTCGAAGATGTCTTTTCGGATTAGTGGTTCGCCGCCGCTTATGCCGAAACAAGGTGACCCGAAATAGTAGACTTCGTCAACGATCTTGTAGGCTGTTTTGGTGTTCACTTCAGCGTCTACTGCATACTCAGGCGTGTAACTACAGTATAGGCAATTGCCAACGCATCTCCTAGTGCATCGCCAAGTAACCATGTACAAAGGCGGTTTTTTAGCAACCATTAGGACTCACCCCATTTAATGGGACCAACAATTTTACGGACATATATGGAACCTTCTTTTCACTCTCAACTTCACGAGTTTACTATTTGGGAAGAGTGATTTTTCGATAAAAGGGTTTTTGTAAAGGTTTCTTGACTAGATAAGCCCATATAGCCCAGATTTAAGTCAATTTTTATTGACTAACCGCCAATTTTTAGTCAAAATTTCTTGACAAGGTTTCCCAGCATTTTTTTCACTATAGCTTTGAATTGAAAGGAAAAGGGTAGTCGCCGTGAGTATAGAAGATTGCTATTTTTTGAAGCTTACAGCAGCGTATCCGACAACGCTGGAGTAGTCTCCGGTTATGTCACCGCTGCTTTTGTAGCAGAGGAGCTTTGCTTCTTTTGCACCCAATCCTTTTGCAGCGGTTATTACCGTGGCTATGGGACCATAGCCGCAGGCGGTTACGTTTTCTGTTTGGATAATTGAGTAGAACCTTTCTTCATCCATTGCTTCCACGGCTTTAAGCGCCATCAAGTCTTTGGAAGCCACATTTCTTTGTGGTTCGTAATGAGTCATGTCCGATGAAGCTATTATCACTGCGTTCTTGCTGGCTAAAACTTTGGTCAAAGCTTTTCCAACTTCAACAGCAGAGGATAAATCCTGCATCTGAAAGCATACTGGGATAAACTTGAACTCAGAACCGTAGAGATACTGCAGGAAGGGTAGCTGAACCTCGATGGAATGTTCAAAACGGTGTGCAACATCATCTATATCAACAAGGCGTGTTTCATGCACTATCTGATTGGCTATCGCGCTGTCAATTTCCACATCGCCCAGAGGTGTACGCCAAACCCCCTCATTCATCAATGCCAAAGCGCTACCGTAACCAGTGTGGTTTGGTCCCAGAATCACTGCAGTATCCGGTTTACCATCCTGCGCCAATTCATAATAAGCTTTGGCTGCCACGGCACCCGAAAACATGTAACCAGCATGAGGACAAACTAAGCCGATTATTTTCCTAGAACCTGTTTTATTGACTTTCAGATTTTTATTCGGACCTAATTCTTGGAGGAAACAGTTTGCAATTTGTGTTTTTAGTGATTCGGCGTCGCTCTCGTAGAAGGCACCAGCTTGGGTTGGACGCCGAACTTTCATTGACTTTAGGTGTCCTCCTCGTCTCTTGAGAGTTTGGCTTCAAAGTCTTCAATTGGCACTGCTGGATCATTGTCGATTGACAGCTCGCCTCTTTCTCGCAGAATCTGTCTTGCAAGTAACCAAAAGATTACGGCTAAGGCTCTTCTGCCTTTGTTGTTTGTTGGTATTACCAAATCTACTCCTGCGAACTCATTGTCAGTACTGCATAACGCAACTATCGGTATGCCAACTTTTGAGGCTTCTCTGACGGCTTGAGCGTCCGCTCTGGGGTCGGATACGACTATCAGCTCTGGGTCAATTCGGTTGGCATACAAGGGGTTCGATAGAAGCCCCGGAATGAAACGACCTATAATTGATATAGCGCCTGTTAACGCAGAAAATTTCTTAACTGGTTCGTGAGCGTAAAGTCTGCTTGCTGCTACCGCTATTTTTTCGGGTTCAAACCGCGCTAAAAATTTAGCTGCAACTCTTATACGCTCATCGGTTCTTTGAACATCAAGAACAAACAATCCGTCTGGCCTGACACGATATATAAACGGCTCCATGTCTTTGGTTTTCATTCTTGTTCCAATGTGTATACCTGCAGACAGCATAGTGTCTCGCGGTAACAAAAGTTCATCTGTAGTTGTTTTTTCCGAAATCGGTTCAGGACTCGTTTCTGGGATTGTTTTAGGGATTACCTCTGGGGCTTCTTCCTGAGTTGTTTCAACATTATTTTTGATTGGATTTTCTTTAGATTGATCTTCTGCCATTTCGCTTTTCTCCTTATATGTTTAAATCAGCCATTTTGGCTCTGTTTCCTAAGAAATGTTCGATTCTCACTAACTCGTTTATTTTTGCTATTCGCGCTCCCTCGACAATCCCTGTCTTTATTATTGGGCATTTATATGCCACTGCCAGTTGGGCTATGTGCCAGTCGCATGTGTCGCCTGAACGGTGTGACATTACTGTTGTGTATCCGTGGCTCTGCGCGTTTCCGATTGTTTCCGAAGCGTCTGTTAGCGTGCCGATCTGGTTGACCTTGATTATAATGGAATTCGCTGCATTAAGCTTTATTCCATAGTTTAATCGTTCATTATTGGTTGTGAAAAGGTCGTCGCCGCAAATCAAGCATTTTTTAGTTTTTTTAGTGAGTTCACTAAAGCTTTCAAAATCTTCTTCGTCGAAAGCGTCTTCAACATAAACAAGATGATACTTCTCAATAAGGTTTAAAAGGAATTCTAAATGTGCACCGGTATCCATCTTTTTGTTGTCACGCTGGTAAACATATTTCTTCTCTTTTGCGTTCCACATTGAGGCTGCAGCAACATCGACGCCGAAACCGCACTCAAAATCGAGTTCGTTAGCTACTTCTTCGCAGGCTTTAGCTATGATCTCGAATGCATCCAAGTTTCCTATGTTTGCAATCCATGCGCCTTCAGAGCTTTTTCCACCGCTGAACAGTTTATCCTTCTTCTTCAGAAGTTCGCCTATTCTCTTGTGGATTTGAGCGTTTGCCGTCGCAGCTTCTAAAAACGTTTCTGCCCCGTGAGGAAGCGCCAAGAACTCTTGAATGTCAGGGGCTTTGCCGCGCGTGTGTTGTCCTCCGCTTATAGTGTTCCCAAGCGGATAAGGAAGGGTGTTAGCGGTGTTTCCACCTAGAAATTGGAATAGAAGAAGATTGTGAGAGTTCGCCGCGGCTTCTGCGTTAGCTATTGAAACAGCGAAAGCTGTGTTTCCCCCTATAACTTTGAAGTTTGTGGTGCCATCAATCTCGTGGAGGATGTTGTCGATTTCTTCTTGGAAATCAGCGTTCAAGCCAGCAAGTTCAGGCGCTACCAAATCATCAATTGCCTTCAGTGCTTGGTCTACGCCTCCCTGTGGGTAATATGCTACTTCGGCTTTGCCTCTGCTTTTCCCGGCTGGAGCAGAAGCTCTTCCGAAGCCAGAAGTTGTAATAACGTCAACCTCTATTGTTTCTTCTCCTCGGTTGTTGAAGATTTTTCTTGCGATTAGGTCTTCAATTATTGACGACACGCTTTCAGCCTCAAGGGCTATAACTCTTCGTTAGCTCTTATTTTATCTTTCGGCTTCATTGGCATGGTTGATTGGGGCAACTTGCTCGGTGCGACTATTGCCTCCGCTATTTAAGGAGAGTTTCAGTTGAGAAGCCGCGTTCAGTGTCAGCGTGTTAATGTGGTTTGGTTATCATAGTCTTTGTGTTTTTCGATGTTTTTGCGGCGGGCTGTTTTATTCTGGAATCGCAAATGATAAAAGCAGGGTGTGTTCAACCTCAAAGACAGAAGTGGTAGTTCATGGCTAACCGTGGGCTTTATGTTGGAAGATTTCAGCCTTTTCACTCGGGTCACCTTGAAGCTATACAGGATATTTTAAAGGAAGTTGAGGAGCTCGTCGTCGTCATCGGTAGTGCCCAGTACAGTCACAACATCAAAGACCCTTTCACGGCAGGCGAAAGGCTGGTTATGATCCGCAGGGCTCTGAAGGAAGCGGGTGTAGACTCCTCACGGCTTTGGGTTGTTCCCGTTCCAGACGTGCATCTGCACATGCTGTGGGTTTCCGCGCTGGAAGGCTACACGCCTCATTTTGATATTGTCTACTCTAATGAACCGTTGACGAGGAGGCTTTTCATGGAAGCGGGATACAAAGTTAAGAATATACCGTTCTTCCAAAGAAAAGTGTACACGTCAACTCTTGTCCGAGAAAAAATGCTTGCAGGAGAAAACTGGACAAAACTTGTTCCCAAAAGCGTCGCTGACTTCATAAACGATATAGACGGAGTAAATAGGCTTCGAGATTTAGCGAAAACAGATAAAATCTAACTGCGAACCAGATTAGCCGCCACAAAGCGACTTTGTGCGAATCGACTTATCATCTATAGTTATTGGACTGTTGTTTCTGAGGTTTGTTGGCAAAGGCGCCACGCCAGAAGGTATGTCGCGACCAAAATGAATACCGCAGGCATGAATAGTAATGCGACCGCGCTTGATAATAAGGCAAGGAGATTATTTGACAAATGCGCTGCAACTGCAATCAGCAAACCTACACTAAGAAAGAACAGGTTTTACTTAATGTCTGGTTTGTGAACAGGTATTGTAGCGTTTTTCTCGGTTTCCATCAAAAATCCTTCTACAATATTTTTCCGTTTTCTCACTTATCAGCGTTGCCGCACAGGAATGCCGAGGCTAAAATCCAGCTTTTATCGGGTTTTCAGGTTTCATTATCTCCCTAAGAAGCACCGTTGCGTAAGAACCACGCAACAACATGAAACTCAATTCAGCATGACACATATTTTGGTTCTGGACAACAGTCGAGACATTGTTCAACTCAAAGTCTTTAACGGGCGTGAGAACCGCGCGTAACCCGCCTCTTCCACCTACCCGAGATATTTCGTTGACCCTGATTTTTTCCGTTCGGATGCCTTCTTTCTCAAGGATCTGCCACTCTATGTCCCCCATAAGACCTTGGGACGGTTTCTGCTTTACCCCAATAAGCGGTAGCGCAACTCTCATTTTCCCAGCTTTAACCCGTTCGTTGACTTTCGCAACAGCTTCCGTCGTTGCTACTTTACCCGTGTTAACCATGGGTAAACCTGAACGTTCCACATTAACCACATAATCGCCCACTTCGGCCCTGTTCAATGAGAAACCGTTTTTGATTCGTTCGCTTAAGAAGCGGTTAAACAGGTAAGACTGGTACGCTTGGACAAAAAGCGCCTGAAGCTTAACAGGCAACCGCATGAATGCGCCAACGTAGTCGTCTGGTTTATCAACCAAATGCCTGAGCATTAGCCTTTCGAAGCGGAGCTGCCAAGGAAAGGCATTTAGAGCCTGTTGGAAATCCCCTGTTGACTGCAGTTCCGCACGGGCATTTCTAGATGCTGGATGCTCGTGAACGCTGGGTCTAGCCAAAAAAATCATAGCGGCTTCTTCAAACGCTCCTTCAAGAAGGGCTTTTCCTACGAGATGCGATATTGGACGAGTGGTTCCGAAGCGTTGATGCCCAAAAAAATTCGGAACCCCACCACCCGCCTCAATCGCCTCAGCAACTTCAGCTATTAGCTTTGCAACAGTTGACTCCGCATCTTTAATCGCTTTGACTATTATTGTGAAGTGGTTACCCAGAAGATAATATGGCGACAGTTTCTCATGGACGTACCCAACAGGGCGAATTTCCATATCCTTAATGTCGACTTCCGAGATGTCTTTCATCGAACAGCCTTCAACCGTTATGTGCTGAGCCGTAACCGCCTTAGCGTCTTTTATGCCTGCTATGTGAATTTGCCCTTGACTCAAGTCAAGCTGTTTCGCAATTGTCTTGAGAGCTATGAACGTGTCCCACTTATGCTTAACCAAAATACACAACAGATATCGTTGCTTGGACGGTGACGCCGTTAGAACCTGATGTTCAGTGGCTGTTTTGATTTCGGCTTTGGAGCCGTCAACAAGAACTTCTTCAACCCTGAAATCGTCCGCGGAATCTCTGATGACCCCGCCTATTCCCGCGGTTTCTGTGGCGTAGACTTCGATGCCTAGTAGCTTGTCAATTTCAGGAACAATCAAGTTCCATGCGCCTTTTCTTATAGTAAGGAAAGATTGCCGGTTAGCCTATCAACTTTCGTTGCCGGTGCAGGACCTATCCCTAAGCAGGTAACCGTGCCCGGCGGAACCTCCGTAAGGCCCCTGTCAATAATCAATGCGTTGGGCAAATCCATGTCGTTAGCTTGCTCTTCAAGCTCCAAAAGCTCTTTCTCATCTTTGACTTTAACCGCTACTTTGCGCTGTCCCTCGAAAAGCCACGCGTCCCACCAGTCCCTATGTCGGTTATGGGCTTTCTGCGCCGCAGAAACCGCTGCGTGCCCTGCCTGAGCAGCAATCTTGCCCTTACTAAGCTTCAAATCACTACGAAAAACGATAACTTGCTTGTACTCAAATTCACCCATTATTGATTGTCCCGCCATCTCCCTAACACGTTGTTCATCTGAGATTTTAAGGGTTTGCTGACAGGGAAAGCTTAAGGAAATACGCCAAAGCTGCAAATATAGCAGGCTTCGTCACAAGCTTAAGAAATAGCTGTCCCTGAAAATCTATCGCATCTACACTCCCCAAAGCTTCATTCACACCCATCCTTGCTAAAAATCGTAAAACATCATCTAATTTCTCGTCAGAAAGAGAATCGAGAAAGCGCCTAAGCCAAAGCATCACGCAAAAATCGAAACTTAACGTGTCCGTGCAGCGTTTCTGATACTTCTGCAGGAAACTTGCAGACACATCATTTCTCCGGATTGCGTCAGCGGCAACATCCGCCGCGATTCCTGCGCATGTTAACCCTAAAACTACTCCGCCGCCTGTAGTCGGCTTCACCTGAGAAGCCACGTCACCCACAGCCAAGAAACCGTCAGTGTAAGCCTTAGCAATTGGTCCACCCAACGTTATGGGGTGAAATGTCATGTGCGTGATTTTTGAATTGCTCAGTTGTTTTGAAGCTACAGGATGCTTCTGCATGAGCCTGTTCAGATACTCTTGGGGGTTGCCAGTGTTAGTTGCGAGCCCCAGTTTTGCAGTTCCGTTAGGTCTCGGCATGAGCCAAGCGTAAAAGCCCGGCGCGTAAGCTTTTCCCGTGAATACTTCGACTGCGTTCAAATTCACGTTTTTAACGTTTTCGATTTCTGTTTCCACGGCGTGAACTAGGCATGCGCCGTTAAGTCCTGCTAAACCTGCTTGCCTCAGAAGGCGTGAGGAGATTCCCTCAGCGTCAACCACGATTTTCGCAGTAACTGTTTGTGTTTTTCCATCTTGTTTGACTGTTACGCCTTTTATGGTGTCGTTTTCGATTAGCAGTGATTGGACTCGCGAGTTTAGGTTGTAGTGTGCTCCAGCTTGTTCGGCTTTGTCTGCGAGGTACTTGTCGAAGGCTGCACGATTGACGGAGCAAGTGACTGGGGTGGTGAGGGTGACGGAGAATGTGAAGCCTGAAGGCGCGTAGAAGTTGGCTTGAGAATATGTATTTTCAACGATTTTGCCGGGAAGAGGATACAGCCCTAGGTTTCTTAGGCTTAGGATGCTAAGGTGTCCTGCGCAGTGTGACGGATAGCCAATTGTGTTGTGTTCTTCGAAAACTGTGACTTCTACGCCTAGTTTAGCTAGTTTCCAAGCTGTGAAGGAACCACTAGGTCCGCCTCCTATGACGATGACGTCAGACGTGTCTTTCATTAACTGTACACTGAGCAGTAGTAAGGTAGGTTTACTGTATAAGCTCGACGCGGCGTTTTCCGCGGGACATGGAAGTGGTGCGAATTTTACCGCTAACTTCCAGCCGCATCAAGATGTCGTTGAAGTCTTTGTACCCTAAATCTTCAAACTCTTCTTTCAGCTGACTGAAGAGATCATCGTCCATCATGTCGCCTTTCTTCTCCAAGATTTCCAATATGACGAAATAGGCGGGGCGGATTTTCCATGTTTTAACAGTTGGCATATATTTCGCTTCCTAAGCAACGGGCGTTGCAGGTTTCTGTACTTGGCGAATCTGATGCATGAAGTTCTTGTACCATTTCTCCATTTCAGGCGTAACGGATGGCCCTACCTCCTTAATGGCGTCTCGGAAATCTTTCATCGTAACTTCCCTAGCTTCAACGTCTCTTCTTAGCGTGTGCATAGCAGCCTCCCTGCAAAGCGATTCAATGTCTGCGCCTGAATGATACTTAGTAATTAAGGCGAGTTGGTTCAAATCCACGTCTTTGGCCAAAGGCATCTCTTTCGTGTAGATTTTGAATATTTGTAGCCTGCTTTTTTCATCTGGCTCTGGCACGTAAATTAACCTGTCGAATCTTCCCGGTCTCAGAACCGCCGCGTCCACCATGTCGGGTCGGTTAGTGGCAGCGACTACAACTATGTCTTGAAGCGTTACAATGCCGTCCATTTCTGTAAGCAATTGGCTTATGACTCGTTCTGATACTCCGCTGTCAGAAAATCCTAAACCGCGACGCGGTGCAAGCGAATCCATCTCGTCTAGGAATATCACTGCTGGGGCTGCCATCCGAGCTTTCCTGAAGACTTCGCGGATTGCTTTCTCGGATTCTCCTACCCACTTGGAGAAGACTTCGGGTCCCTTAATCGTTATGAAGTTAGCTTCGCTTTCAGTTGATACTGCTCTAGCTAGCATGGTTTTTCCGCAGCCCGGCGGACCATAAAGCAGTATGCCCCTCGGTGGTCTAATGCCGAGCCTGCTGAAGATTTCGGGGTTTTTCAGCGGCCACTCGACAGCTTCTTTCATGTGCTGTTTGACGTCATCTAGTCCGCCGATGTCGTCCCAGTGAACAGAGGCGACTTCGATGTAAACTTCCCGCATGGCTGTCGGCGTGACTTCCTTGTAAGCATTGACGAAGTCGTCCATTTTCACTTCCATTTTTTCTAGTACGGCTGGAGGGATACGTTCATCTTCAAGGTTAATCTGAGGCAGATAACGTCTTAATGCTTTCATGGCTGTTTCTCTGCCTAACGCGGATAGGTCTGCGCCTGTATACCCATGTGTCATGTCTGAGAGTTTTTTGAGGTCTACATCTTCGGCTAAAGGCATGCCGCGAGTGTGAATTTGGAGCACTTCATGTCTTCCCTGCTTATCTGGAACGCCTATTTCGATTTCTCTGTCAAACCTTCCAGGTCTCCTCAATGCCGGGTCAAGAGCGCTAGGCCTGTTGGTGGCGCCTATAACTATCACGTTTCCTCTTCCAGATAAGCCATCCATCAAAGCTAGAAGTTGTGCTACAACACGCCTTTCAACTTCGCCGGTAACTTCCTCACGCTTAGGCGCTATGGCATCCAGCTCGTCAACGAATATTATGCTTGGTGAGTTCTGCTGGGCTTGCTGGAATATCTCGCGTAGCCTTGCTTCAGACTCACCGTAGAATTTGCTCATGATTTCTGGACCGTTTATAGAGTAAAAGTTCGCCTCGGACTCGTTCGCTACGGCACGGGCTAGTAATGTTTTGCCGCAGCCTGGTGGTCCGTGAAGTAGGACGCCTTTTGGAGGTTCTATTCCAAGCCGTTGGAAAAGTTCAGGATGTCTCAGTGGGAGCTCCACCATTTCTCTGACGCGTTGAATCTCCTCGTGTAAACCGCCGATGTCTTCGTATGTTGTTCTTGGGAGCCCCTTTGTTTCTGGCGCGGGTTCATTTAGGATTGTGAGCTTTGTTTCGGCTGTGACTTTTATTATGCCATGGGGACGAGTTTTTGTAACTGTGAAAGGAATGGCGTGTCCAAGCATCATAACGAGGGTTGTGTCGCCTTCAACGAGTGTGCGTTCCATGAGCCTGTTCCGGACAAAGTTAGTGAAGTCTTCGTCAACATTCAGCCTCATGTCTACTGGCGCAAGCGTTATGCCAAGCGCGGTTTTAACTTTTGCAGGCTTGATGACTACGTACTCGTTTATAGCTGCTCCCGCGTTTTTACGCGTAAACCCGTCAATTCGTATTATATCGCGGTTTTGGTCTTCACTATAAGCTGGCCACGCTATGGCCGAGGTTGTTCGTTTGTTAACTATTTCTACAACGTCGCCAGCGCTTATACCCAGCTTCTGCATGGTTCTCTGGTCTATGCGGGCAATGCCTCTTCCAACATCCCGCTGGCGTGCATCTCCCACGCGTAACTGAATTTCACTCAACTAGAATCCTCCTAACATCACTTTGAGCGTCTTGAAACAAAGTTTTATTCCTATATAAACTTTAAAGCGATACAAAAAGACTTATGATGTTCAATATGTGACGAGATTCAGATTAGTCTACTCTTCGGCAACTACATCCCCCACAGGTTTATGGATAGATTGACTATTAGGCAACAAATAGACCGCCTCGCGTTCGCTCGATAAATACATGTTTTAGATGAGAGGCATACACTATTCCGAGCAACAAGCCAGGCCTACTCCAAAAAACAGTTGAACCAATTTAGAAGGGACATAGACCCAAAAAAAATCTCGTTTGAGAAGATATGAAGTTTTCAAGAAGTGCAGGATAAACTGAATTTATTGTGTTTCTGCTGCGGTTGTCGAGGTTACTGTTTTTTTACGAACTGGCTTTTTGGTGCTCCACAAACCGGGCAAGTCCAGCTTTCAGGCAATTGTTCGAAGGCTGTTCCTACTGGTATGTTGTTTTCTGGATCTCCTTTTTCAGGGTCATATATATAACCGCAGATTACGCATTCCCATTTATCCATTCTATTATTCCTCGCTATGTAAAATAGCGATGCTTCGCCTTATATAGGGTGTTATGGCGGAAAGTGGTTCCTTAAAAAAGGAAAAGAAGGAATACGCGTTTTGCGTGCTTTTTTATGCTAGTGCTTTCAGTTTTTGGATAAGTTCAGTTCTCATTTCGGGGTTTTCGTTGATTTCTTTGCGGGCTTTTCGCCAGTCTGCTGAGCAGCGTCCATAACTTGATTGCTCGCTTATGTACTTGTGTATGATCTGGTCGATTTTGCTTTTGTTTGCATCTGTGATGCTTACTTCGGCTTCTTTTAAAACGCCGTTAAACCATTTCCAGCAACCCAAAAATTTCACCACCCTAAGACCTATGGATGGTAAGATATAATGCTTTTGAAGGATAGCCGAGGTTGAGTTGAAATAAAAAGGGTGGTGGTTCTAGATTGGGTTAAAGAACATTTCTCTCGGCGCGCCGCATATTGGGCATTTGTCGGGTGCTTCTCCTTCAACTGTGTTCCCGCAGACGCTGCACACGTGATAGTCTACTTTCTCCATTGGCTTCTTGTTTTTCAAAGCGTCCAATGCTTTGGCGAAGAGCTTGGCGTGTATTTGTTCGACTTGGTTTGCTACGTCGAAGCTCCATGCGGCTTGCTTGTTGCCTTCTTTTTTCGCGGTGTCGATGTATTCTGGGTACATTTCGTTGAACTCGAATCTTTCGCCAGAAACGGCTATGTTCAAGTTTTTCAAGGTTGACTGTATTTGTCCAGTTATTCTCAGATGGTTTAGTGCGTGAACGGTTTCGGCTTCTGCTGCCGCCTTGAAAAGCTTGGCGACTTGTGTGAAGCCTTCTTCTTCAGCTTTCTTGGCGAAAGCCAAGTATCGCCTGTTAGCCTGTGATTCACCTGTGAACGCCGTTTTCAAATTCTCATCAGTTTTGGTCATAACAAAATTCTCCTACAAACTAATCTTCATGGTCAGTTATAAGCTATGCTAGCGATTCAACACAGTTCACAGTAGATTGCTTCTTAACGATCAAAAAATTGTCTATGTCCCCTATATATAAAAGAACTAAAGAAAAAAGGAAAACACCTTAGTGGACATCGCTTACCTTGTTTATGGGGGCGTTATCTTTATGGCTGAAACGGGACATTGCATTTCGCAGGCTAAGCATTGGATGCAGTCTGGTTCATTGACGGGGTCAGATTTTTTCTCAGAAGTCGGGTGTCCTATCGCTTCTGTCCAGTCATACAGGGACACGGGGCAAACGTCGATGCAGATGCCGTCTCCAGTGCATATGTCCCAGTCGACCGCGACGTTGGTTCCATGTATTCCCAGTTTTTTCGGAGGTTCTACTGGTCCCCAGACTTTGTGTCCGTTGTGTTCACCTATAACTTTTCTGTTCTTTTGAAAATTAGGGTCTATCGGCAAAAAACTTTCACCACCTCTATTTCAGCGAAAACGGATAATATTAGGTTTTCGACCCCATTATAGTATCAAGGCAAGTTGCGCTACGTTGCAAGTTAACAACGGTTACATGCCATAACCATCTTGAAAACGCCCAAGAAATGAGCTTCAAACATCCCTAACTGAGAAAAAACTAATATTTTCTGGGGTAGATTGAGAAATTAACGCGCATGGTTATTTTGGAAGAAATAGAGCAATTGAGAGCAAGGTTTCTCAAGTATACACGGAAAGCATTTCTGAAGTTACCGTTCATGCTTGGAACTATGGGCATAATCAAAGGCGAAAAATAGTAGTGTCACCCAGAAGACAAAGGGCTAAACAGTTATATTTGCGTTAACGAAAAGGATAGCAAGTGAGAATATGCAGTTTTCTAAGGTTTCAGGTCAAAAAAGGCAGCATAAGGTTGTTTTATACGCCCTCAGCACTTGCGCTTGGTGCAGAATGACCAAGCAGTTTTTAGAGGATAACGACGTGGAATTCGAGTATGTATATGTGGATTTGTGCGAAGAAGAGGATAAACAGAAAATTCGCGAGCACATACAAAGCAAAGGTGGACCACTTAGCTACCCAACCATATTCGTAGATGACAACATGTTGATAACTGGTTTTCGCAAAGACAAATTGCGGGAGGCTCTTGGACTATGACTGAGATAACATTGGAAATGGTGCGTCAGAGAGCTGAAGCAGACGCTAGAACCTATGGGTATTACCTAAACCCTGACCCCAAGTTCCTCCAAAGCCTCCTAGAAGGCTTGAAACGAAACGAAGAACGCTATGGTTACCCTTCATGCCCCTGTAGACTCGCATCTGGAAAATTCGAGGTCGACAGGGACATAATCTGCCCCTGCGACTACCGAGATCCAGACGTCACAGAGTTCGGAGCCTGCTACTGCGCACTCTACGTCAGAAAAGACGTGCAAGAAGGCAAAACCGAGTTGAACCCAGTTCCCGAGCGTAGACCATTGGAAAAACAGGCGAAAGCCTATGGAGCTACAACTTCAGAAACAAAAATCAAAGCTGAAACTGTAATACCAAGCACAGGAACGATAACAGAAACTCCCAAAAACAAGCCAAAGTTGTGGTACTGTAAACAATGCGGTTATGTTGTCTTCAGAGATGAACCTCCGTACACTTGCCCCATATGCAAAGCAAAGAGAGAGATGTTCGCAGAAATCGAAACACGAATCGACTTCACCGGATAACCTTTTTTCCTTTATTTTGAGATTTCCATTTCGATTTTTTTCCAGTCTTCTTTTATTCCCTTCAGAGAAGTCACAGCGCCAACTACTGACCCGCTTATGATTTTCTCTACAAACTCGTTCAGCGGTATTTCTTTACCGTCAACCCGAAGCTTCATACCCATAAACTTCACCTCACAATAAATTGTTACATCGTTAACAGTAAAAGTTTTTGTAGAAAGAAAAATACCGTATAGCTGAGGGATTGATCGTAAAGAAACCTGAAGTTTACTTGGAACGTAAAGCCCGAGCACAGGAAGTCATTAAGCTGCTTGGAAAAGAGCATAGCAACGCAAAGATAGCATTGCGCTACAAGAACGCGCTTGAACTGCTTGTAGCCACCATACTCTCTGCTCAAGCCACCGACGATCAAATCAATGCCCTCACACCTAGACTATTCCAGAAATACGCGTCCGCCGAAGACTACGCAAATGCAGACTTAGCTGAATTGGAACAAGACATCAGATCATCTGGGTTCTACCGTAACAAAGCCAAAAACCTGAAAAACACAGGTAAGCTACTAGTTGAGAAGTATAACTCGCAGGTTCCCAAGACTATGGAGGAGTTGGTGGAACTTCCAGGAGTTGCACGGAAAACTGCTAATATAGTTTTGTTCAACGCTTACGGTATAATCGCAGGCATAGCCGTAGACACTCACGTGCGCAGGCTTGCTCAGAGGCTTGGGCTATCCGAAAACACGAATCAGGACAAGATAGAAAAAGACTTGATGAACATCGTTCCGAAGGATAAGTGGATGCGTATCACGGACCTACTGATTTTCCACGGCAGACGTGTATGCAACGCAAGGAAACCCCGATGCGTCGCGTGCCTTCTGAACAAACTTTGCCCGTCTGCTTTCACTTTCAGCTGAGTCTTTACTGAAGCACGTTTCTTTTTGGTCACCACAATTTAGAATAGCGATTGAATCCCGAGGTCTTTTATGACAATGGGGTTTTTCGCGATTTTAGCTTTTACTTGTTCCCACTTAGAATTAATTTCTGTTTTGAAGGTTATTTGTTGTCGATATGGCACATAAGAGTTATTAATGTGAATGAAGCTTTTTGCGTGTGCAACGGTGACTTGTTGCGTGTCCTTTGAAATCCAAGAATTGCCTGATGTTATAAGAGTCGTTGTCCTGTTGAATCTTGCCAAGGGCAATAAAATTCGAAAAACCTTGCTTAAACGCCGCATTGATAGAGTTTGTTCAAGCTACACTTGTATAGAAATGGATGAGCTTGAGAAAGCCTTGAAGGAAATGGGCTCTGAAGGACTGATTACAGAACATGACGGTACTCTTCAGTTAACAAAACAAGGCAAGAGAATGGCCAAAGAGTGGGAAAGCCTCCTTTTGAAGAAAGAACCCATCATGGAGATTGTAGCAGGACTAGTTGACGGTTCCATAACCGGAATAGTTGTGATATTATCCGCGTTTGTTGCTGCGTTAACAACTCAATTAACGATTTTCGCGGCGTTCCTGACCCTGAGCGCGGTTGCAATTACCAACTTCTCTAGTTTTCTCTTAGGTGGCATCACAGAAGACCTAGCGGACATTATGACATTACAGAACCTGATGAATTTCAGCGTAAGCGACATCCCAGACAAAGCTGAACGAGATAAATCTCTGTTTCTAATAAAAAAACTCTTTGTACTACTGGACAAAGAGATACACCGGTCTAATCTTTACGCGGCGATAATATGTGGCACTACGACTTTTGGAGCAGGCAGCATACCCATAGTTACCTTCATCCTTTTGCCTAGTCCACTTGACGCAATTGTGTCTCTAGGTATAGTTGCAGTTATAGTAGGTATCTTTCTAGTGCGTTACCGCTCAAAAAAGACACGGGTGAACTGGAAAATGACCTTCTTTGAAACCATTGCCATAATTTTTGTTGCAGTTATTGCGTCATTGATTTTAGGCGGCATAGCATAGAAAGGCGGCGCTTTTTAACCTGAAAAAAGACGGTGATGTTCAACCATCATACATTTGTTCATGACTACGGTCAGCCCAGCTTTTTTCGCGGTTTCGGCAGCTTGCTCGTTAACTATTCCCAACTGCATCCACACCACGCACAACGTTCCGTACAGGGTTTTCAGCCGGATGATTTGCTCCACTATGGGCGGCACATCCTTTGAGGGCCTGAAAATATCGACTACCTCTATGGTTTTCTGTATTTCAGGCGGGATTTCAAGGAGACATTTGTAGCTTTTTTCGCTGAGGACTTCATCTGCAGAAGGGTTTATGGGTACGATGCGGAAACCATGTGTCTTCAGGTAGGCGCCTACTCTGTTGCTGTCCTTGTTAGGTTTTCGGGATAAGCCTACTATAGCGATGGTTTTGTATTTTGTGAGGATTTCTTTAATCTCGTTTCGGCTCAACTGTGCTCTACCCCTTAGGCCAGAAAATCATTTGGAATTCCGTTTTTATAAATTGGATCTTTCTTTGAATCAGGTTGAACGGCAAAAAACGCATATTTCTATTGACTTTTCCTTAGTTTTCTTTTGGCAGAGTTCGCACATTAACCCTTTTTCTCGGATTGTTTTACAGGTTTGGCATAAGAGTTCTAAAATTTCTGTGTTTTTTTGTGGTTTTTCGTACAAGAGCAAGTCTATAATCTGTTCTATGAGCGTTTGCACTTCCGGAACGTTTTCGAATTTTATTATGTTTCCTCTGCCCTTTGTTGTGTATCTGCTTATTGCGGATTGGGATAAACCGAGAATTTCTGCGACTTGTTTTTCTTTCATCCCATACTTCTCTATGATGGTCCTTGCCATGAGGGCTCTCATCGCAGGTAAAACTGTTTTAACTCCTACTTCGCAGGGTAAAAGCAACATCTTCCCACCAGTTACTCTATTTCTGTTAGAAACATATATAAATATGACGCTCGTCATATTTTTTATGACGCGTGTCATGACGGGGATATCCCCTAAAAAGGTCTTTTTCACCCAATCTCTCACTCCTTCCCGTCAGGACATCGTCAGCTAGGGAATAGAATGAGAGCTTCAGCACCTATATCTAGAATAAATTCAGGGAATGATGAATTAGCGGAAATGCTTCGCAGGTTAGATGCAGAATGCAGAAATTGTGCTCCCTTGACTCCTCTTAAGTGTATAACGCGTTGTAATGTTTGGAAGCTAAAAAATGAGCTTAGAAGATTACGCCAAACCATGGGTAAGCCGAATTTTATTAAGGATTTGTTCAATGTTCTAAAAAATGAAACGAGGTTGCATATTTTAAACGCGATCGTGAAAGGGAGCTATTCTGTGGATCAACTTCAGCAGAAACTTAAAAAAGCGGGTTATATGCACAGCCAAGACACCATCAATGAGGAGTACTTGCGCCCATTAATGAGCGTGGGGCTTGCAGCTGAAGTGCGAGATGAATATTATGCAACAATGTTCGGCGGCAGACTCACCGAGCTGCTGGGAAATTTTCCCGAGTTTGCTAACGTTTTGCCAGCCCATTCTGAATGTTACGAAGAAGCCCTTCTCGGAGCGTTGCTAGCTGGGTCTAAAACCCTTCAAGAGGTGAAGACTCTTATCTCGCCAATAATTGTCTCGCGTGTTCTGAAAAGGCTGAAAACAGCCGATCTGATTGAAACCCCTGAAGAAAGAGAATACGTGTTTTTCTTCAAGTCGAGGCGTGACCCTAAAAAAGAAATCCTTTCTGATACTGAAAGAAAAGTTTACGACAACATTCCTGAAAAGGGGATTTCCGTCAAGAAACTGGCTGAGAAAACAGGGCTTTCGGTAAGAAGAATTTACAAGTATCTGCGGGGACTGAAAGGGAAAAAACTCGTGTTCACAAGAAAAACGCCGAGGTCTTATAGCTTAACTGCTAAAGGCAAAAAGTTGGCATATTTACTGCAAGAACTGCAAAATCTGGTTGAGGAAACCTGGAGTTCTTCGGAACAGGTAGTCAGGAGCGAAAAATCGTAAATGTTGAGAAGCGGCATAACTTTTATGCATTACAAAGGCTATAACCTGCTATCTAAATTATATATAACACTTTTTTTAATCTTAGTTTTTATAAATTTTCAATTTTTAACGATAAAAACTTAAATGAATAAAATGTTTTGTGACAACAGTCATTTTCAAGGGAAAGTTTGTTTTAGCTCTTAATTTCCAATGATGACTAATCAATATCATATCCTCTCACGCCAACGATGACCAGAAACTGATAGAATCAGGATTTGAGTATGTTACTGAGATTGATGGAATGAAGTTGTTTAGAAAAAGATGACAAATATTTCCTTTGTTTAATGTTTGCGTTTCTAAAAGTAGATTAGTGGATCTAGACTGATGATAGCTACTAAAGCTCCAAAAGCTGCGAGCAACGTCATTGGAAGTAGCTTTGCTATTATTCAGGAATGGCTTCTCCTTGGTAGTAAAGTCTTCCCCTACCATACTCATAGGTAAAAGCGAAAGCATAGATTGAACCCCACTCCCAAAGCGCTATAGTTTGGGCGTTGCTATTCAATAACGTCACACCCTTTTCCGAGCCCGTGAGCCCATTATAAACAATAGTATTATTCGCTAAGTCGGTGCCAAATGGCTTATCAACAATTAATCTTGAATGTCCATGTATGTTTACATAAACGCTGCTTCCAAACCATTCTTGTATTGGAGTCAAGTCCGCTCCTATTTCACCAGGCCAGTGATCTTTACAGTAGACATTAAAGTAACATGGAACACCTCGCAGAATAACTAAACCGCCTCCACCTGAAAGGTATTCTTTTACTAATTGCGCATGCTTAGGTTCAACAGCCCATGATGCCTCGATAATAACGAGGTCATAGGCGTTCAAGCTTTCCGGAATGTCACCCGCAAATGTCACTTCGAAACCTGACTGTTCCAGTGTACTGGATATTAATGAACGCCAATTATCCATTAACGATTCAGGAAGCCATGGACCCCAGTCAGCGCCGTCAGTTAGGTGATGGGCGACCCAGTTGTCTTTTTCGTTGATGTACAATGCAGATGTTCCGTTACGAGCAGCCCATCTTGCTCCTCCACCGAGAAGCTTCAAGGAAGGAGTCAGCGAACGATTGAAAGTGAGTATTGTAGAGGGTGAAGGAGAGGGTGAAAGGTTGGGAGCGTCCGTTTTAAGGTTAATTGTTATCATCAGATTAGCTGGTGGTGCTGTTGGCGATATTTTTAGCCATGCAGAGAGTTTCTGTGTTCCGGACTGTATGCTATAGTTATGATTACTGAAAGTGACATATTTTGCTTGGTATTGTGTGTCATTTAAGTGAAAATCAAGTTCCACAAAGTAGGTTATAGACGCCAAGTTCCCGACTGTTATTTCGAAGCTTAAAGTTTCGCCGGAGTAAAGGCTGAAGCTCGATGGGTAATCCAATATTTCAAGGGGTTCTTTGACTTCAACAGGAACATTGACAGAAAGCCAATCACTGCTTCCTAAAACTCC